>Ga0222658_1000252_pt1 | contig 31661 bp, 32 predicted proteins | sample AntAcemetagen476_FD_179830 | JGI IMG/M metagenome (GOLD analysis project Ga0222658, IMG submission 179830) | Saline water microbial communities from Ace Lake, Antarctica - #476 | ecosystem: Environmental > Aquatic > Non-marine Saline and Alkaline > Saline | place: Antarctica: Ace Lake... | reverse complement strand
AGCTAACTTTTAATTGGCTCCTTATCGACAATACTCATCTGAATATATATCACAATCAGTAAAGCAAATACTGCGGGTTGTACAATTGAAGATAATAACAGAATCATCATAAACGGTAAAGGTAGAACATATGGGAATATAAACATCAATACCGCAATTAAAACTTCTGCTGCGAATGCGTTTCCAAAAAAACGGAAAGATACTGATATAAGTTTAGCAACTTCACCTATTATTTCAAAAAATCCTAAAATAAAATCAAGAGGGGATTTAAAGTTTATAAATCGTTTTATATATCCCCATATTCCACCAGTCATTATACTTGTCATTTGCGCTACTGTTAAGAATACTAAGGATAGTATAAGTATTAGATTATAGTCTGTTGTTGCTGTTCTGTAGATAGGTTCACCGTGAAAAGTCAGAGATGTTAATCCTGGAATAAACGAAAGAAGGTTTCCAAATAAGAATAATAAGAATATTGTTAAAACAAATGGATGTAGGCGATTTGTTGCTTTTTTATTGTTCATTGCTTCGCTCATAAAAGATTTTGAGCCATCAACAATAACTTCAAGCCATAATTGCAATCCTTTTGGGACATCTTTCATTTTTCTTGTTCCAATAAAAAAAATCAATATCAAAAGAAGTGTTAAAAGAATGGTTACCCAAAATGTGTTTGTAATTGGGAAACCTGCAACATAAGTTAATACTTTTGGTGTTAAGGCAAAATCCATAGTTTATAATGACGGTTTAAGATTTTTTATCTACATCCTTAGTCTTTTCTACAAAATTTTCAGCATCCTTTTTGGCTCTAATAAATATTAACGCATTGCTAGTAAAAAATGCAATAAGCACAGCTATAAATAAAACAATTCTTGATGTTTCAAAATGTTTATATATCCAGTAGCCAATTCCGCCAAAAATTAAAAGCGGGCCTAAAATATAGCCCGAAACCATGGCAGATAGTGCCATTCCTTTTAATAGGTATGATGATTTCATGGGTGGAATTTTTCCTTTTTTTCCACCTTTATCATAATCATCTTGGTCGTTTTCGTATTCTTTCATAATTAAAACTATAACATATTTATTATATTTTTAAAAGACTTTTACATAGATATTTTCTTATTTAATCAGTTCTATGTCAAGCATACAGGGGCCTTGATTTATTTTTTGTTTTATGCTTTCTAATTTGAGAAATTAGATAAAAATATTGATTTTTTAGTATATAGCTAAAAAATATGGTTATGATAGAATAAATTTATGGGAATATTAGATAATCTAAATGAGGAGCAAAAAAAAGCCGTGGAACATAAAAATGGTCCATTATTGATAGTGGCAGGGGCAGGTACTGGAAAAACTACTGTTATTACACGTCGACTTGCACATCTTATAATGAATGAACATATCAAAGGTAATGAAATTCTTGCTTTGACATTTACCAATAAAGCAGCTGAGGAGATGGTTGAAAGAATTGATAAATTACTTCCTTATGGATACACGGATTTATGGGTTTCAACTTTTCATTCGTTTTGCCAAAGAATTTTAGAAGACCATGGAATGGATATTGGAATTTCTTCAAATGTAGAATTAATTGATTCAACTGCAAGTTGGCTTCTTATCCATCAAAATTTAGATAAGTTTGATTTAGATTATTATAGACCGCGTAATAATCCTACAAAATTTATTAAGGCAATGCTTGTCCATTTTTCTCGTCTTAAGGACGAAGAAGTAAATCCAGAACAATATTTAGAATATGCAGAAGCATTGAAAATGGAGTCTGACACAATGGAGTCATCTTCTGGAAAAGGTAGAAAAAACTTAGAAGATAAAGGAGAAAAAATACAAGCAGATGAAAAGAGACGCATCATTGAAATCGCAAATGCGTATCACACATATCAAGAACTTTTACACGAGAATAATAAGATGGATTTTTCGGATATTATTAATTATTGTTTAAAATTATTTCGTGAGCGTCCAAATATTCTTAAAAAATACCAAGAACAGTTTAAATATATTTTAGTTGATGAGTTTCAAGACACTAATTGGGCGCAGTATGATTTAGTTAAGATGCTTGGTCTTGGGCAGAATAATATTACAGTTGTGGCGGATGATGATCAGTCTATTTATCGGTTCCGAGGAGCTTCGATGTCTAATGTTATTCAATTTTCTAAGGATTATAAAGATGTTAAAAAGATTTCTTTAGTACAGAATTATCGATCTGGGCAGCTAATTTTAGATACTGCGTATGATTTTATTCAGCTGAATAATCCTAATAGGTTGGAATTTTCTGTCATTGCGAGCGAAGGTAATCCTGAGCGCGGCAATCCCGTGACCGACGCAGATAGTGTTGAGGACGGGATTGCTTCGTCGGCGAGTACGCCTTCTCGCAATGACAAGGAGGGCAACAGTAATGGGATTAGTAAAAAACTAATTGCAAATACAAAAGAAAAAGCGCATGTGGAGCATTTACATTGTGCTGATGCTTCTAGTGAGGCGCGAGTTATTTCGGAAACTATTTTAGAAATTAAGAAAAAAGATAAAGATGCAACCTGGAATGATTTTGCAATTTTGGTGCGCGCAAATTCACAGACAGATATTTTTGAGGAAACTTTGTCTCTCTCTCAAATTCCGCATGCAAACTATTCAGCAGCTGGATTATATAAAACGCCATTAGTAATGAATATCCTATCTTTTTTTAAGGTTTTGGATGACTATTATGAATCGCGTGCCATGTTTCGTTTGCTGAATCTTTCTTTTTTAGAAATCAAAGCAGAAGATATTGTTAAGATAAATCATCATGCTTATAGAAAAAGAGTGTCTTTCTATAATGTAGTACTTTCACCTCAAGAAGCAGGGATATCAAATGAAAAGTCCTTAACAGAAATCGATCGTTTACGCGCGTGGATTGCGTCTTATTCTGAAAAAGCTAAGCAAGAGAAACCGTCTCGTCTTTTATTAGATTGGTTGAACCATGGGTATATGTCTTATTTGCAGAATCTTAAAGATGGAGAATCTCAAGAGCAGTTTCGTTTACTAAAAGCGTTTTATGACCATATTCGGGATATTGAATCCATAGTTGCGGATGCGCGTGTTCATGACATCGTGGATATTTTAGAGCAAGAGATTAATTCTGGGGATGCGGGAAATCTTCCAATGGATTTGGATGCTGGTCCTGAGATGGTTAAGATTATGACAATCCATAGCGCAAAAGGGCTTGAATTTAAATATGTTTTTGTAACTAATTTAGTAGATAGAAGATTTCCAACCACACAAAGAAAAGAGCCTATTGCAATTCCAGATGATTTAGTTAAAGAGGTTCTTCCTGAGGGAGATGTTCATATCGAAGAAGAGCGTCGTTTATTCTATGTCGCATTAACTCGAGCAAAGCAAGGATTATTTTTAACATCTGCAGAGAATTATGGTGGTACGCAAAAAAAGAAGTTATCTAGATTTTTAAAGGAATTAGAAGAAGTTCATAAAGAGTTTAAACCTAGTGAGGATGTTTTGGGCTCAGATGTAAAATCGTTTATTCCGAAGATTTTATCTGAAACAGCAAAAGAATTTAATGTTGTTTTGCCTAGAATGTTTTCGTTTACACAATTAAAGATTTTTGATGAATGTCCGTTTGCATATAAGATGCAGAATTTATTAAAAGTTCCTTTACCCGGCAAATTTGTGTTCAGTTACGGAACAACTATGCATTCTACACTTCAGCAGTTTATGCAGATGGTTTCTGGTAAGCAACATAGCTCGCAAGCTAGTTTATTTGGCGGCTCCAGTCTCGAGCCAGATGTCATTGCGAGGGAGCGTACTCGCGACCGCGGCAATTCCGTGACCGACGCAGAACGCGACGATGACGGGATTGCTTCGTCGCCAACTGTCGCTTCGCTCCAGTCGGCTTCTCGCAATGACATTGGATCGTTAGACGACTTGTTAGATCTCTTCGAAAAAAATTGGCTTGATGATTGGTATGATAGTGTGGACCAAATGAATGAGTATAAGAAAAAAGGTAAAATTGCGCTTAAGGAATTTTATGAAAAACTGTCTGAGTCCAAAATCCCAAATATAAAAGCTTTAGAGCGTGGGTTCAGGCTTAAGATTGGCGAGTATATAATTAGTGGAAAAATGGATAGACTAGATTACGCTGTCATTGCGAGCGAACGTACTCGTGAGCGCGGCAATCCCGTGACCGACGCACAGAGTGCTGATTTCGTAGAAATCATAGATTACAAAACAGGTAATCCACCAAAGAATGGTAAATTGTCTTTATCTGACAAGCGCCAGCTTCTTATCTATCAAATAGCAGCCGAAGAGGTCTTCCAAGAAAAAGTTAAGAGTCTTACATATTATTATGTTGATAGCGCAACTCCAATAGAATTTGTTGGATCAGAAAAGGAAAAGGATGAGGTTAAAGAGTGGGTTATTAATACTATTGAATCAATTAAGTCGCACAATTTTGCAGTAAACCCAAAACAGCACTTTTGTGATTATTGCGAACATTTTTGGGATTTAGCATAGTTGTCAAAATAGTAAGTTTTATAGTACAATATAATTATATGAAGAATAGATCCGCATTTATAGGAATGATAATAACAACTGCAATTTTTGCAGGGGTTTTGTTTATGGGTTTATCTAGAGTCGATCCTCGCACTGCGCAATGGACTGGATTTGTTGTTGTGACCTTGGCATTGGTTTTATTTGCTTGGGGATTAATTGGTACGCTTATGTTGGCGCATAAAACATTTCGGAAAAAGGATAGGCCTGTTGCTGTTATTATGAGGCAAGCATCATTTTTGTCGTTAATAGTTGTATTGGCAATGTATTTGCAAAGGTTTGAGCTTTTGACCTGGTGGAATGTTATTGTATTAATTGCGCTTGTTGTTTTGGTTGAGATATTTTTTATTGGGAAGGAAGAAGTTCAGGAATTCTAAAATTAATTGTCATTCCGACCGAAGTGAGTCCTGTACTCAGGATGAACGGAGTGGAGGAATCTCTTTTATTTTCAAGAAGAGATCCCTCGACTCCGCGGATACGCTCCGCTCGGGATGACAGGTAGACATGAAATCAAAGTTAGAACAAATTCGTAAAGATGCACTAAAAGCGCTAAAAGACGCTAAAGATTCTAATACAATCGAAAAATTAGAAAATAAGTTTCTTGGACGAAAAGCAAATTTAGCCAAATTATCAAAACAAATAAAAGACTTAGCGAAATCAGAGCGTCCCTTAGTGGGGAAGCTTATTAATGATATTAAAAAAGATATTTCAGCAATCATCCAAGAAAAGAAAAAAGAATCTGGTAAATTTTCGGCCAAAGGCCGACCAGCCTCTGGCTGGGACCATACTTTATCAGGAATAGATCCTAAAGCAGGGCATCTTCATCCAATAACTCAATTTTTAGAAAAAATAGAAGATATCTTTATTAAAATGGGATACGAGGTTTTAGAAGGCCCTGAATTAGAATCGCAAAAATATAATTTTGATTTGTTAAATTTTCCCAAAGATCATCCTTCACGCGATATACAGGATACTTTTTATGTTGATAAAGACGATGCCCAAAATCAACCTTATTTATTGCGTACTCATACATCCAATGTTCAAATTCACGCAATGAAAACACGCAAGCCACCAGTTCGCGTTTTAGCTCCTGGTAGAGTATTCCGCAACGAAAGAACTGACGCAGGTCATGAATCAACATTTTACCAGTGTGAAGGATTTGTAATTGATAAAAATATTCATATTACAGATTTAATTGGCACTTTAGAACTTTTTATAAAGAGATTATATGGTGATGATGCAAATATTCGTGTGCGTCCACATTTTTTTCCATTTACAGAACCATCTATTGAAGTTGATATGAGTTGTCTTTTGTGCGAAGGCAAGGGTTGTTCATTTTGTAAACGTTCTGGCTGGGTAGAGGCCTTGGGTAGTGGAATGATTCATCCAAATGTTCTAAAGAATATGGGAGTTGATTCTAAAAAATATTCTGGTTTTGCATTTGGGTTAGGCATTGATAGATTAATGATGCTTTATTATATGGTTAATGATATAAGATTGTCTTATAGTGGTGACCTTCGTTTTATAGAGCAGTTTTAACTAGTTGTCATTGCGAGGAAGGGTACTCCCGACCGCGGCAATCTTAACAACGAGAGAGGGTATGTCTAAAACATTTTACGTATATATTGCAACAAATGACAACAACTATTTATTATATACTGGAGTAACTAATAATCTACGAAGAAGAATACAAGAACATAAAACAGGAACAGGAGGAAAATTTACAAGTAATTATAAAATAAGTAAATTGGTATATTTTGAAGAATACAAAGATATAAGAGATGCAATACCAAGAGAAAAACAAATAAAAGCAGGATCCAGAAAAAAGAAAATAGAATTAGTAAAAACATTAAATCCAGAATGGAGCGACCTAGCAACTTAATACTAATAATCAATCCTAATTGCGACGTTAAGATTGCCGCGTCGCCTTGAGTACAATACTCCTCGCAATGACAAGTCTATGAACCTACCCCTAAGTTGGTTAAAACAATTTGTAAACATAAAAGAAAGTCCGCAAAAAATTGCGGAAAAGTTAACTTTGTCTGGTAGCGAAGTAGAAAAAATATTAGATAATTCCACAGGATTGAAAAAGATTGTTATTGGAAAAATAGAAAAGATTGCACCTCATCCAGATGCAGATAAATTACAGATTGCACATGTTGATATTGGACAGGCAAAAGATTTAGAAATTGTATGTGGCGCAAAAAATATTAAACCAGGCCAAAAGATCCCAGTAGCTCTTTTGGGTGGGTCTGTTCCAGGAATGAAAATAGAGGCCAGAAAGATTCGTGGAGTCGCGAGCCAAGGAATGCTTTGTTCTCAACAAGAACTTGAAATAGGGGATGACCATGAAGGAATTTATATATTTCCAACAGATGCTAAAGTTGGAGCAGATGTTGTTGAGTATTTAGAGTTGGATGATCCAATATTTGAAGTTGACATTACTCCTAATAGGCCGGATTGCTTCTCTATACGTGGACTTGCACGTGAAGTATCTGCTTTATATAATTTGCAACTTAAAACATATGATATAAAGGTTAAAGAAAGCGAAACACCTACATCATCCGCAATTAGCGTTAAAATAGAAGATAAGAAACTTTGCTCAAAATACTGCGCGCGTGTAATACAAGGTGTAAATGTTAAAGAGTCGCCTTTGTGGCTTAAGAATAAATTAAGCCAAGTTGGAATTCGTTCAATTAATAATGTTGTTGATGTTACAAATTATTTAATGATGGAATTAGGGCATCCAATGCACGCGTTTGATGCAAATTTGTTGGATGGCGATACTATCCTAGTCCGTAAAGCAAAAAAGAATGAAAAGATTTTAGCGCTAGACGAAGAAGAATATACCTTGAATCCAGAAATGCTAGTTATTGCAGATAAGAAAAAAGCAGTAGCAATTGCAGGGGTAATGGGAGGTATGGAGACAGGGGTTAATGAAGGAACGCAAAATATTATTTTAGAAGCAGCCGTGTTTGATCAAAAATCAATCCGTAAAACATCAAAGGCTTTGAATTTACGCTCCGAGAGTTCTTCTCGTTTCGAAAAAGGAATTGATTTAGAAGTTATAGAAGAGGCAATAGATAATGCAGCTAGCATGATTCAAAAATTAGCAGGAGGAACAATTTTGAATGATATTGTGTCTGCCGGTAGCGCGGACAATAAGCAACTTAACCTAAGTTTAGTTGTTAAAGAAGTAGAGCGTATACTTGGAATTAGCATCCCATCAGCAAAAAATAAATCAATTTTATCATCTCTAGGGTTTGAGGTTTCGGGTAAAGACACACTAAAGGTTCGCGTGCCATCTTGGAGGGTTCATGATATAAAAGCCCAAGAAGATTTAATAGAAGAAATTGGCAGAATGATAGATTATAATAAAATGCCAAAAACTTTGCCAATTGCAGGTTTGATTTCGCCTATAATGGAAGTTGTTCATAGATTAAAGCGCGACCTTCGCAAGCATCTAATAGGCACAGGATATTCAGAAATGCTTACTTATTCATTTTATAATGAAGCGCTTTTGGATTTATCAGGCATTGCAAAATCGCATCATATTACTTTAATAAATCCAGTTAATGATGAGTATCCATACTTGCGGACAAGCATGCTTCCTTGGATGTTAGAAAAAATGTCGCAGAACAGTTCCTTGCTTTCGCGTGATGAGTTTTGTCTTTTTGAAATAGGAAAGATATTTCATCGCAAAGATGGGGAGAAATGGCAGATGTCAGTTGGTTTGATTAATGTTACTCAAACAGACGAAGAGTTGTATCGCAGATTGCGTGGAGTTATTGAATCGTTTATTGGTTATGAATTGTCAGTTGAAAAAAATAAAAACGAATATCGTTTTTATTCAGGCAAGCGAAATATCGCAAGTATTCAAATTTATCCAAAAGGAATTATTTCTAATATGCGATTTCGTTCATCAGTTGCAGTTATGATTGTTGATTTAGAAAATTTGCAAAAATCATTAAACAAAAAAGAGGTTTTATACAGAGCAATTCCATATTATCCAGTTGTAGAGCGAGACCTTGGAGTAGTTATAACAAATGTGGTACAATATAAAGACTTAAAAAAGACAATTACATCATATAATTCATTAATTAAAAGTGTGCAGCTATTTGATGTTTATCATGGTCTTGATACAGGTGCGAGTATTGCCTTGCGCATAACATTTTCATCAACAGATAGAACCTTAGAATCCGTTGAAGTGGATGATATAATGGAAAGATTAAAATCATCTCTTGAAAAAAAGTATAAAATAACATTTAGATAAAATAAAATAAAAACTATGTATGAACTAAAGACGATCTCCATAAAATCTTCAGCAAGGGTCTGGAGTTTTATTATGGCGATATTTTATTTGTTTTTTGCGGCAATTTCTTTAGCAACTGGGCAAGCAGAAATAGGAAGCGGAATTGTTTCTCTTGTTATAGGGTTTGTTTTGTTTGGTGTTATTGGCGCAATACTTGGAATTCTTTTTGCTTTTTGCTATAATTTTGCAGCAAAAAGATGGGGAGGATTGCATCTTGACTTCCATTTGTTAGAACAAAAGGAGGAACCAAAAAAAGATAGCGTTGCAGAAGATTCTAAAAAAGAATAATGCTGCGCATAATTAGCTTGTCTTATGACGTTATTTTTTGTTGTATTATTTCTTATTATAGGAATATTGGCTCTTTATAAAGGAGCTGACTTGTTGGTGGACCATGCTTCTAGCTTGGCTGCAAAATTTAGAATTTCAACTGTTGTTGTTGGGTTAACTGTTGTTACAATAGGTACAATAATTCCAGAACTGTTTGTTGCAATCAACTCATCTATTCAAGGTGCGAATGATTTAATTATTGGCAATGCTTTGGGCACTGTTATTTTTAGTTTTGGTTTAATATTGGGAATAGCTGCATTAATAAATCCAATTGCGATTCGAGAGAGTACTCTTAAGCACGAATTCCCTTGGATTATGCTTTTTGCGGTTCTTATTTATCTTCTTGCATTTGATTTAACCATAAGTCGTGGTGATGGTATTATTTTGGTTTTGCTTGCAATAGCATTTGTTTGGTATTCAGTTAAGCAATCACAAAAAGATGTTTTAAAGGAATTAGGAAAGCAAAGAGTAAAGCACAGATCTAAATCAACAATGAAAACAAGCAAAACATGGTTTAGGGTTATTTTAGGAATTTTGCTTATTATTGGTGGCGCAAAATTGTTTGTTGATTCGGCTCTAACTATCGCCGAAATTCTAGATGTTTCGCAGCTCCTTATTGGTCTTGTGGTTATTGCAATTGGAACATCTCTGCCAGAAATGATAACCACTATTATGGCTTCGGCCCGCCACGAGCCAGCTATTGGAGTAGGCAATATTATTGGGTCCACTACAATGAATGTGTTTTTGATTGTTGGACTTGCATCGCTAATCCATCCAATTGCTATTCATCCAGATTTATTAATTTTTGATTTTCCAGTAGTCATCTTTTTTACAATTTTAATTTCTGTTTTATTTAAATCTAGCCACAAACTATCTAGATTCGAAGGTGGGTTGCTTGTTGTTGGGTATTTATTGTATTTAATTTATAGCATTAAGTTTTGGGCATAGAGGAGTTTCGAATTTAGAATTTTGAGTTACAAGACAAAAAAACAGCGGAACCCCCCCCATGTAAAGGAAGGTTTCGCTGTGTTGTGCGTGCAGCTGGGTTCACCAGCCGCGAATTCTATACGCCCGATCAATTTCGCGTGCTAGACGGTCATCGTCCTTGGTCCAGACAACTGGCCTTACTGCCACAGTGGCTAGGCCATTGCCCGGCAACAAGTTGTCCAGACGATCTTTGATCTGCGCCCTCCAGATTAGGCCGTCGTCTGTTTCGTGGTCTCCTGGAAACTGGATGTCGTGAAGCACATGAAGCCCTAGCTTTTCATGAGCGTGTTCCACCCATCGTTGGACATGGATTGGAAGTTCCACGTCCTTGAACCAAGCACACATCCCGTACTTGATCGGAGTGAGCTGAATGTTGTTGAAAGACATGGGCTGGGCCATCATTGTCCAGTCCAGGCCATATTCGCTTGCGAGCGATCCAGTTGTGTATCCTGATTTCTGCCATGGCTTGAAAACGCTGAATTTCTCGCCATACCCGCCGTAGATGATGATGCCATTATACTCATCACCAAACTTCTTCTTGGCGAGCTCGCCCATCAGGCGTATGATGGTTGCGAACTGCCTACAGCGGAATTTGACATACCCTTGCTCAGACTTGATGTTCATGTTCCATATCTGAGCCAGATGGTAGTCGTCCATTGTTATGGGATATCGGCATTCGCCATCTGGATATGTTGCTGTGATATTGTATTCCACGTTAAGGCCGATGTAATGGCCAGGAAATCTCGTGGAATCAATATACACGCGCAGGAATTCACCGGGCTGGTCCAGTGTTATGAATTCCCGCAAAATACGGCCCAGATCAACATAACCCCACATGTTGCCTGATTTTCCAGGATCATAGCAAGTTTCGGTTGTGCGCATGATCTTCAGGTCTGCGGCCACCAGAGTGTCCACATACCCACAACCGCGATTGTGATTTGGCACGCCCACGATTGCGTAGCGTCCATCATCAAGTCCTTTCATGCCTACTGGATTGTGAGTGTTCGCACCTCGATAGTCCAGGGCAGCACGGCCAGCCATCCACCCAACTACATTTGATGGCTTATAGTAGGTTGGGGGCGATTGGCCAGGGAATGGTATGTTCCCGATTACTCCACAAGAGCAGAGAAAAAACATACTCGCGATTGCAAGAAATGTTCCATTCTTCACGGTATTATCTCCGTGTTAAGGGTATACTGCATTAGTGTCTTTTTTGTCTTTAATACAGTACTCTAGAGTAGTATTTTTTTAGAAATTTGTCAAAAACAAATATAGCTTAAATTAGCCAAAAATTAGGGGTAGTTTTTCCCCAATTTTAGCGAAAAAAATACAGTTTTTTTGCTTGGTTTTTTATGAAAATTGTGCTATTATTCTAGTATAAACAATAGATTAATTAGACGCATTTTTATGCGTTTTTACGGTTAAAATATACTACTAAATATGGCAAAAAAAGAAGTTAAAAAATCATCAACAAAAAATAAAGAACAGCAATATGGAGCTGCGCAAATTTCTGTTTTAGAAGGATTAGAACCAGTGCGAAAGCGACCTGGAATGTATATTGGAAACACAGCACGCGAAGGATTGCATCATTTAATATGGGAAGTTATAGACAACTCAATTGATGAAGCAATGGCAGGATATGCTGATGAGGTTACAGTTACTTTGTTGCCAGATTCAACAGTATCAGTAAGTGACAATGGGCGTGGAATTCCAGTTGATAAACATCCAACAGCAAAAGTTTCAGCACTTGAGGTTGTTTTAACTAAATTACATGCAGGTGGAAAATTTGGTGAGGGTGGATACAAAGTATCAGGTGGATTGCATGGAGTTGGTGTTTCTGTGGTAAACGCTCTTTCCGAGTGGACTCGCGCAGAAGTTAGGCGCGATAAAAAAACTTATGTTCAAGAATATAAGCGTGGTAAGCCATTAAAAAATGTTAAAGCAATTGGAGCATCAAAATCAACAGGCACAACAATTACTTTTAAGCCAGATGATCAAATTTTTTCTACATTGGAATTTGAATGGGATTATATTTTAGATCACATTCGCCAGCAAGCATATCTAACCAAAGGAATTAAAATTATAGTACAAGACGAGAGAACTGAAAGTACTCAGGAATATTCTTTTTATTTTGAGGGCGGTATTGCATCATATGTAAAACATTTAAACAGAAATCACGAGCCAAAGCATGAGCATGTATTTTATATTGAAAAAGAAAATAATGAGATAATGGTTGAAGTTGCAATGCAGTATGTTGATGATTACAAGGAAACATTATTTAGTTTTGCAAATAATATTCATACTTTAGAAGGTGGTTCTCATTTGGTAGGGTTTAGAACTGCTTTAACTCGAACGCTTAATTCATACGCACGTAATAAGGGAATAATCAAAGACAAAGACGAGAATTTGCAAGGCGAGGATACTCGCGAGGGATTAACTGCTATTGTGAGCGTTAAAGTTAAAGATCCTCAATTTGAAGGCCAGACAAAGGCAAAATTGGGCAATGAGGAAGTAAAACCAGCTGTTGATACTGTTTTTAGTGATTCATTGTCTATTTGGCTTGAAGAGCATCCTCGTGAGGCAGAGGCTATAATAGGTAAAGCAATGCTTGCGTCTCAAGCGCGTAAAGCAGCTCGTGCGGCCAGAGACACTGTTTTGCGAAAAGGAGCTTTAGAAGGGTTTGCTCTTCCTGGAAAATTAGCTGACTGCTCATCAAAAAATGCAGAAGAAAGTGAATTATATATTGTTGAGGGAGACAGTGCTGGAGGAAGCGCAAAACAAGGGCGCAATCGTAGGTTCCAGGCAATTTTGCCTTTGCGTGGAAAAATCCTTAATGTAGAAAGAGCTAGAATAGATAAAATGCTTGCTAATAATGAAATTAAATCATTAGTTATTGCAATGGGCACAAATATTGGCGAAATGTTTAAAATTGATGATTTGCGATATCATAGCATTATCATCATGACTGATGCTGATGTTGATGGTTCGCATATTAGAACTTTGCTTTTGACTTTATTTTTCCGTTATTTTCCAGACATAATTCATCAAGGGCATTTATATATTGCTCAACCGCCTTTGTATCAAATTCAAAAAGGAAAACATTCTGAATATGTCTATTTAGAAGAAAATTTAGAAAAGGCCATGAAAAATCTTGAGAAGGTTCAAGGTTCGAAGTCTGAAGTTCGAGGTGAAGAAGCAGAGGAGAAAGAGGGAGAAGAAGGTAAGGAATCAGATGAGGAAATTAGTGCTGAGGCAATGGGGAAGATTAATATTCAGAGATATAAAGGTCTTGGTGAGATGAATCCTGATCAACTTTGGAATACTACTATGGATCCAGCCCAAAGGATGATGAAAAGAGTTACTATTGAGGATGCCGAAAAAGCAAATGAAATTTTTGATATATTAATGGGAAGTGAAGTTGCTCCTCGCAAGAAGTTTATTCAGACTAGGGCAAAAGAGGTTAAGAATTTAGATATATAATCTAAGTTGTCATAAATGTGTAGTAATGAAGTAATAATTTAGATACTATTCTTAAATCTGCGGTAGGTATTGCATTTTTCCCAGAATTGTGTATAATACATCTAGATTAAATGAGTGCCCAAAATATGGGCATTTTTAAATACAAATACAAAGCTACGAATCTGTACCAATTTACAAGTGTGTGCTTTTAAACCAAAATTGTGCTACTATATATTCGTAAATTCGTACATATTCGTAGTTTCGTAGTATTGAGTATAATATAAATATATGAATTCTATAATCAAATATATCCACGATTCAAGAGAAGAATTGCTAAAGGTTACTTGGCCTTCTAAACAAAAAACCATTAATTCAACAATATTAGTAATATCCGTAAGTATTGCTATTGCTGCATTTTTGGGTGGCCTTGATTACGGGTTTAATAAATTACTTGAGTACGTGTTAGCAGTATTTTAATATGCCAAAACAGACATCCAATTTAGGTAAGCGCTGGTATGTAATTCATACATATTCTGGATATGAAGAAAATGTATGCAGAAATCTTAAACAGCGTATTGAATCACTTGATATGGGTGATAAGATTTTTAATGTGCTTGTGCCAACCGAAACTAAAATTAAGATTAAAAACGGAAAAAGAACCCAAGTTACAGAAAAAGTTTACCCTGGGTATGTTATGGTTGAAATGTTGGTTACTGATGATTCTTGGTATGTTGTTAGAAACACTCCAAATGTAACTGGATTTATTGGAACAGGAAACAACCCAACTCCAGTGTCAGAAGAAGAAGTTGCAGTATTACAGAAAAGAATGGGCGTGCAAGAACCCAAGTTTAAAGTTGATTTTACCGAAGATACTCCTGTTAAAATTACTGATGGACCATTTAAGGAATTTGAAGGTAAGGTCGCAGAGGTTGATACAGCCCGCGGTAAGGTTAAGGTTTTGGTGTCAATGTTTGGTCGCGAGACACCAGTTGAGTTAGATTTTCTACAAGTTGAGAAATTATAATCACTAAATTTATATGGCTAAGAAAGTAAAAGCAGTTGTAAAATTACAGATTCCAGCAGGCCAGGCAAATCCAGCGCCACCAGTTGGTACAGCATTAGGGCCCCATGGGGTTAATATGCAGGAGTTTTGCACTCAATATAATGCAAAAACAGAGGATCAAAGAGGCGAAATTGTTCCTGTTATTATTACTATCTACGAAGATAGAAGTTTTGATTTTATATTAAAAACTCCACCAGCGTCTGAATTACTTAAAAAGGCAGCTGGAATTAAATCAGGATCAGGCACACCTAATCTAAAAAAAGTTGGCAAAGTTACCAAAGCTCAAGTTCAAGAGATTGCCGAAAAGAAAATGCCTGACTTGAATGCGAATGATATTGAAGCAGCAATGAAAATTATCGAAGGAACAGCAAGACAAATGGGATTGGAAGTAAAATAGTTAATATTGTGGGAGAACAGATTAGTCTCTGTTCGCTTGAACCACGAAAGGATAATTTATGAGTAAGCACTCAAAGCGTTATAATACGCTAAAAGAGAAGATAGACCCTATTAAGGAGTATAATCTAACTGAAGCAATATCCCTTATTAAAGAATCGGGGAATCTTAAGTTTGATGGCGCAGTAGAGCTTCATATTAATACTACTATTGATACAAAGCAATCAGATCAACAAGTTCGCGGAATAGTTTCCTTGCCTCATGGTACAGGGAAAAAGCAAAAAATTGCAGCAGTAACAGCTGATGCTGATAAAGCAAAAAAAGCAGGCGCAGAGCTTGCTGGAGGAGAAGAATTGATTAAGGAGATTCAAGCAGGAAAAATAGATTTTGATATTTTAGTTGCAGAGCCAGCATTTATGCCAAAGCTTGCTCCTGTTGCTAAAATTCTAGGGCCTCGCGGTTTAATGCCTTCTCCAAAAAATGGTACAGTTTCTCCAGATGTTGTTAAGGCAATTGAGGAACTATCAAAAGGAAAAGTTGCATTTAAAAATGATAACACAGGGAATCTACATTTGATGGTTGGAAGAGTATCCTTTGGCGAAGACCAGCTTAAGGAAAATATTGAATTAGCATTTAATGCCGTAAAAACATCTCGTAGTTCATCTGTAAAGGGAAGTTTTATTAGGAATATTACTCTTACTACAACTATGGGGCCTGGAATTAAAATTACTTTGTAATTACAAAAAAATTAAAAAAATACTGTCTAATTAGGCAGTATTTTTTTTATTTTTGTTGACTTTTTCAGCAAAAATTAATAGGATGGATTTAGCAAAATAGAATTTAAGCAGTCCTTTGTTAACCGTATTTCTTACGAAAGAGGTATGTAATGCTCAAATCTCTTGAATTCGCGAGTATTCAGTTGCATGGCAGTCATTCGTTGACGCAAGGATGCGAACTTCCGAAGTTGATGCATCATGTAGGTGGTGAGTGGGTTGAGGCAGGGGAGTATTATACCGTAGTCAATCCGCTTACCGGAGAGCCTCTTTTTGAGCATCCCGATGCACCGTCGGAAAGTAGTTGGCTTACGCCGTTTGTTGAGGGCTTAGGCAGATGCCCGACAAGTGGATTGCACAATCCGCTCAAGAATCCCGATCGTCTTCTGATGTTAGGGGAAGTCTGCTTTAAGGCGGCGTGCGTTCTTCAAAACGAAGAAGTTGCTGCCTATTTTGCGGGCTTGATTCAGCGGGTTATGCCAAAGTCCTTTGCCCAGTGTATGGGCGAGGTGACTGTGACGCGTCAGTTCCTGAAGAATTCTTCAGGCGATGGAGCGCGATTCCTTCTCAATGGCGAAACAACGCCAGGCGACCACACTGGCCAGGAAATCAGCACTTACCATTGGCCGTATGGCTCGGTAGTGATTGTGGCGCCGTTCAATTTCCCGCTCGAGATTCCGGCGCTTCAGTTGGTCAGCGCTCTATTGGCGGGGAACAGGCCTACAATTAAGGCCGCGTCCACGGTTGCAGTTGTCATCGAACAGTTTTTGCGACTGCTCTTTGCCTGCGGCTTGCCAAGGGAGGATGTGGACCTCATCCACTGCAGCGGGAGCTATATGGAGCATTTTATCATTACAGCAAAGGATAAGATTCGCCAGCTCCAGTTCACTGGCTCCTCATCGGTTGCTGAGACTTCGGCAATCACAATGAGAGGCAAAATCGCAATCGAGGACGCGGGTTTTAACTGGAAGATATTTGGTCCGGATTTTAATCCGATGTATCTTGACTGGGTTGCGTATCAGTGCGACCAGGACGCCTATGCCGCGAGCGGGCAAAAGTGTTCAGCGCAGTCGATTACATTCGTGCATGACAACTGGGGAGAGGCGCTTGTTTCTCGGCTGAAAGATTTGGCTAGAGCACGCACTCTAGGTAATCTGACAATCGGTCCAGTGCTTACCTGGAAGAATGATGAAATGCTCGAACATGTAGCTAAGCTGGCTGCTCTGGATAATGCGCGTGTCCTATTTGGCGGCAATCCGCTTAAGGGGCACAACATTCCAGATAAATACGGCGCCATTGAGCCGACTGCAGTGTTTGTGCCATTGGATCAGATTGCCGAAAACTTCGATTTGGTCTGCACTGAAGTTTTTGGCCCTGTGCAGGTTGTAACAAACTGGAGTAGCGAAGCCAAATTAGTCCATTTGCTTGGTTTGGTTGAGCGAATGGAGCAGAGGCTGACTGCGGCAGTAGTTTCCAATAGTCAATTGTTTACCAATAGGGTATTGGCCCACACAGTGAACGGCACTACGTACGTTGGCATGCGCGCCCGCACAACCGGTGCTCCACAGAACCACTGGTTCGGCCCGGCAGGGGATCCGCGTTCGGCTGGTATTGGTTCACCAGGGTCTATTATTCGCACATGGACCAGCCCTCGGTGCATTGTCAAAGATGTGGGGCCTGCGCCAGAGAAAATTCCAGAGCAGAGTTAGGGGGCAAAACAGAGCCTGGAACTTCTCAAATGAATAAATCAGGGTTTAGTGATCTTATTCGCTGAGCCCTGTTCTTTTTTATAGTTATCCACTCAAATACTATAAACACATAGTATTGTCTAGTTTGATTATTTGTATTTTTTTGATAAGATAACTTAATTATATAGCGGAGGGAAACTCTGTTTTTTTGATGCTTGTATGACATTACCTTATCAAAAAATTAAAGATCTTATACATGGCGCAAACCCAATGATTTTTTCGTCGCGCGAAATTCAAGAAAATCAGATTCAGCCAGCAAGTTTTGATTTAACCTTGGGTGATAGAGTATATCGTACAAGTTCGTCATTTTTACCAAAAACAGATGAGACAATTGAGGAAATTTTAGAGCAAAGGACTTTATATGATTTTGAATTAAAGCCAGGTACAATTTTAGAGCCAAACTCATCTTACATAATTCCTTTAGCAGAATATGTAGATTTAGCTCCTGGAATTTATGCGTACGCAAATCCAAAGTCTTCAATCGGACGTGTTGGTTTATTTGTACGCTTGCTTTGTGATAAAACTTCTAGGTTTGATTATATTCCTCCGGGATATAAAGGCCCGCTATATTTGGAAGTCATTCCTTTGGATTTTGTGGTGAAAGTAAATCCCGCGCTTTCGTGTAACCAAATTCGTATTCGCACAACAAAACAGTATAAAGTCCGCGAGTCAGAATTGCGCTTGGCTCATGCAAAGCATGGCATCCTTTTTAATCAAGCAGGAATTTCGATGACGCAGGATGATTTAATAATCCGCGATGGAGGTTTAATGCTTACTGTTGATTTAGAGAGTCGAGACGTAATTGGGTTTCGCGCAAAGCACGATACAATCCGAGCAATTGATTTAGGAAAAATAAATGAATATGCGCCAAGTAATTTTTGGGAACCTATTGTAAGGCCTGAATCAGGGGAGCTAGTTTTGGTACCTGGAAATTTTTATTTATTGGCAAGCAAAGAAAGAATAAGTTTTCCTCCTCAATTTGCAGGAGAAATGGCTTCGTATGATGCTTCTTCCGGAGAAATGCGCTCTCATTATGCTGGATTTTTTGATCCTGGTTTTGGATTTGATGTCTCTGGAGTTGATGGTGGTACAACAGCAGTTTTAGAGGTTAGAGCGCACAATGTTCCATTCCGATTAACTCGCGGTCAAGTAATTTGTAAAATGGTATACGAGCATATGCTTGAAGAACCAGACGAATTATATAGCACAGGTTTTGGTTCAACATATACTGGAGCCGGACCAAAATTATCAAAACATTTTAAACAAACTTGGAATTAATTAGCTATTACTCTCATTAAACTATGAATATAAAGATAAAACGTATAGATAAATCACTTCCACTTCCAGAATACGAAACAAAAGGTTCTGTTGCTTTTGATATATATTCTAGGATAGATGATGATATAAAAGCAGGAGAAACAAAATTGTTTCCATCTAATTTAATAATCGAAACTCCTCCTGGGTATATGCTTATGCTTTCTGCTCGCTCTAGCTTAGCAAAAAAGAAGGGCTTAAAGCTGGCAAATGGAATAGGGATTATTGATCAAGATTATTGCGGGCCAGAGGATGAATTTAGTTTGCTCTTGCATAATTATTCTAATGAAGATGTTCACATAGAGCGAGGTGAGCGATTAGGGCAGGGAACATTTGTTCGGATTGATACAGGGGAATGGGAAGAAGTTGATGAAATAAGACATGAGAGCAGGGGCGGGTTTGGGTCTACTGGCGAGAAAGTTAATTTAGAAGAATCAGCTCAAGAAAAAGTTCACATTACTTTAAATCAAGCAGAAAATCAGTCAGTTCCTGTGAGTTATCCCAATCCCAGTAAGGGTAAGCTCATTGTCATAGACGGCATAGATGGTACAGGGAAAGCAACACAAGCAAATTTTCTTTTAAAACATCTTCAGCAAGAAGGGCACGATGTTGCGACAGCTGATTTTCCTAAATATGGAGATAAATCCGCAGGTCTTGTTGAAAACTATCTTAATGGCAAATATGGTAGTGCTGACGAAGTTAATCCTTCTATTGCGTCTCTTTTTTATATGATGGATAGATATGATGCAAGTTTTGATATGAGAAAACAGCTAGAGAATGGAAAGATTATCATCTCAAACAGGTATGTAAGTGCGAATATGGGGCATCAGGGATCGAAATTTGATTCTAAAGAAAAAAGAAAAAGTTTTTTTGAATGGCTTGATACTTATGAGCATGAAGTTTTAAATATTCCACGCCCAGATTTAACTATTATTTTGCATGTTCCACCCTCAATCGCGCAAAAATTAGTTGATAAAAAAGCAGATCGTGCATACATTGACGGCGCAAGAAGAGATATTCATGAAAATGATGTCAATCATCTACAAAGAGCTTCTGAAACATATTTACAAATGTGCGAGATGTTCCACAATTATGAGCTTATTGAATGCATGCAAGACAATCAATTGCTTTCAATTGAAAAAATAGGGGAATTAGTTTGGGAAAAAGTAAATAAAATTATATGAAGCAATATCTAGATTTACTAAAATATATCATGGAATATGGGGTAGACAGGGGTGATAGAACTGGAACAGGCACAAGAAGCATGTTTGGGTATCCTATGCGCTTTGATTTGCGCAAGGGGTTCCCTTGTTTAACAACAAAAAAACTTCATTTGCGCTCAATTATTCATGAGCTTTTATGGTTTTTAAAAGGCGATACAAATATTAAATACTTAGCTGAAAATAAAGTGCATATTTGGGATGAATGGGTATTTCAACCATATTTGGAAGCAAATAGTTTAGATGAGCAATATCCTATGTATTCTGATGAATGGAAAGAAGAAAAGAAAAAATTTGTTGAACGCATTAAAAATGATAATGAGTTTGCCCAGCAATGGGGCGATTTGGGCCCTGTCTATGGCAAGCAATGGGTACGCTGGGAAGGGGCAGATGGTTCAGTAATCAATCAGATTGCCGAAGCCCAAGACATGATACGAAACGATCCAGAGTCTCGGCGTATAATAGTTGCATCTTGGAATACATCTGACATCCAAAAACTTATAGCTTCTAAAACAGCGGCTCCACCTTTATGCCACACTATGTTCCAGTTTTATGTTGCAAATGGAAAACTCTCGTGCTTAATGTATCAGCGTTCGTGTGATAGTTTTCTTGGAGTTCCATTTAATATTGCATCATATTCGCTTTTAACAATGATGATGGCACAGGCCTGTGACTTGATTGCGGGAGAATTTATTCATGTTTTAGGAGACGCGCATATTTATTCAAATCATTTTGAACAGGTTCGCGAGCAATTATCTAGAACTCCGCGTAAATTACCAAAAATGAAGATTAATCCAAAGGTTAAAGATATTTTTGAATTTAAGTATTCTGATTTTGAATTAGTTGACTACGACCCATATCCTACAATAAAAGCTCAGATTGCGGTATAATTGGAATATGAACAAACCAATTATTTCTGCAATCGCAGCTATCGGTAAGAATAGAGAGCTCGGCAATAAAGGCGATCTTATTTGGAGTATTCCTGAAGACATGAAGCATTTTAAAGAAGTTACAAATGGCCATTCAGTTATAATGGGTAGAAAGACATATGAATCACTTCCCAATGGCGCTCTGCCTAATCGCACGAATATTCTTATAACTCGTAATACGGATTATGTTGCTGATGGCTGTATTGTAGTGCAATCTATAGAGGACGCGATAGAAGAAGCTAAAAAATATAATAATAAAGAAATTTTTATAATAGGAGGAGGAGAAATTTATAAACAAGCAATGCCATTTCTAAATAAGCTGTATTTAACTATAGTTAATGAATCAGCTGAAGCTGACACGTTTTTTCCAGATTATTCCAGCTTCTCGCTCTTTGAGAAAACAGAGATCCATACACAATCCAGACACGATGTTTCATTCTGTGTCTATATCAGATAGGGAGGTGCGTTATGCATTTTTACCGTTTTTGGGCTCCTGAGAGACAAAGGGTAATTCTTGAGTTTACTAGGATGGGGGCACCTTTCTTGGTTATCCTTGCTATTGTCTTATGTTTGATATTCAAGTCCGAGATGATATCAAGGATAATAGATGGAGGCATGTGATGATCTCTTCCTTGTTTCCTGCTATAAGACAACACCCAGTACTCGTTCGTTGGGCTATTTCGATTTTTGGAATAGCTTTTTGCATTAAAGCAATTTTGTGGAATTTGTTTGCATTCACTGTGGCAGTCATAGTTATCCAGATTGCTATTCAAGTGTTCGCAGACATTTTCCATACACAATTAGGAGTGAAAGCAATGAATAAATCAGTAAAAAATGCGCTAATGAAATTCAACACAAACAGAGCATTCCTCTGGTTGTGCCTGGTTGCTATCGCCATTTTTTACTTTCGTGCTTGGTATAATGCCGAAGGGGTGATGGCTTCAATACTATTGGCTTGTGTTGCGGTGCCAAGTGCTGTATTGATTCCATGTTCTTTATTGTCCTTGGTGCTTGGCAGAGAATGATGCAAACTATAATGGAAAGGTGGTCTCTGGGTATGGTATGGCTGTGGTCATTTTCATGTGATTCACAGCCTTTTTTTATTTAAAATTTTATGCTAGGATAAGCATATATGGAATTAGAAAGCGTTATTGGATTAGAAATACACGTACAATTAAAGACCAAGAGTAAGATGTTTTGTTCCTGCTCAAATGAGGGTGAGAATGAAAAACCAAATACAACAATATGCCCAATATGTTTAGGACATCCTGGTGTTTTGCCAGTGCCAAATAAAAAAGCAATTGAGTATGGTGTTATGGCAGGACTTGCTATCAATTGCGAAATTCCAAATCATTCTAAATTTGATAGAAAACATTATTTTTATCCTGATTTGCCAAAAGCATATCAGATATCCCAGTTTGATGAGCCAGTTGCAATAAACGGCTATTTAGACATAGTTGTTTCCGGGGAGCATAAAAAAATACGTATTCATCGTTTACATTTAGAAGAAGACGCGGCAAAATTAATCCACAACAGCAAAGGGTCGTTTGTAGATTATAATAGAGGAGGCACGCCTTTGGCTGAAATTGTCACAGAAGCAGATATTAGAAGCCCAGAAGAAGCTGGTGAGTTTTTGCGCGAATTGCGTCTTATAATGCGATATTTAGGCGTCTCAAGCGCTGATATGGAAAAAGGTCATTTGCGATGCGATGCTAATGTATCAATGCGTCCTGTTGGTGAGGATAAGCTTTATCCCAAGACAGAAGTTAAAAATTTAAATTCATTTAAAGCAGTTGAGAAGGCTTTGGCATATGAGATTAAGCGCCAAACAAAATATTGGGAAGATAATGGCAAGGCGCCAGAAACACAAGGTACTCGTGGTTGGGACGAGAGTGAGTTAAAAACAATCGAACATCGCACAAAAGAAGGAAGCGCAGATTATAGGTATTTTCCTGATCCAGATATCCCTGAGTTAGATATGGATAAAAAATGGGTTCAAAGAATTAAAAAACAAATTCCAGAATTACCCGTTGATCTTCGTAAAAGATTTCAAGAGCAATATGGATTCAAAGCAGTAGATGCAAAAATATTTTCGCAGGATCTAGAATTAGCTCAATTTACAGAACAAGTTATTTCCGAATTACGAGTATGGCTTTCTTCTTTGGATCCAGATGCTACAGAGGAAGAAATAATAGAACGCGACAAAGATAAACTTTCTAAACTTGTTTCTAGTTGGATTTTAACTAATTTGCTTGGTTTGATTCGAGGAGTTGGAGTCTCTATCTCCGAGATTAAGATTACTGCCGAGAATATGGCAGAACTTATTGCTTTGATTCACACAAGCAAAATAAATAAGACAAATGCTCAGATTCTTTTAAAGGAAATGTTTGAGAATGGTGGCGATCCAACGGATATTTTAGAATCAAAAGATTTAGGTCAAATGCAAGATGATGAGTCTTTGGATAAAATTATAGATAGCATAATTGCTAATAATCCCGACCAGGTAGAAGAATACAAAGGTGGTAAAGAAATAGTAATTAATTTTTTGGTTGGCATGGTTATGAAAGAGAGTAAAGGCAAAGCTGATGCTGGGGTGGTGCTTGAAATGCTAAAATCAAAATTAAGTTAGCAATTTTGTCATTGCGAGGGAGTGTAATCACGACCGCGGCAATCTTAACGTTGCTATTGGGCTTGTTATTAATATCAGGCCTTTTTTCGACGTTAAGATTGCCGCGTCGTCCTGAGTACAGGACTTCTCGCAATGACAAAAAGTTTTCCACACCCCATCTTGCGCACTTACAATAAGAGATTTATAATACTAAAGATGCATAAGATTAAACATAAATATAATCCTAAGCGAAATATAAAAACTGCGTCTAACACGCAGTCAAAAATGATTTTTTCCAAGATAGCCCAATAGTGGCTATCTTTTTTTGTTCTTTTAAAAAAGGACTTGCGTGTTTAGAGTATTTAGTGCTTTAAACATGCAAGTTCTAACATACACACTTACATCCACGCTATATTATCAGAAGGGGGATTTGATGGAAGAATTGTTTGGGGGAACAATTTCTTCTTGCGTTCGTTGCCATAATTGGCTTATTGAAGGCAGGAGTGTTCCATACGAAGAAAAGATGAGAAGGCGCGCTGCTAACGGATACTGGGATCCCGAAACTTCGTCAATTCTGTGTGCGCTATGCTATAGGTATTGCGCGCACAGATACATTCCTTTCACAGGAAAACAGCCAAGTATCTATAGAGTAGAGCTTGTTTGGCTGGCGAAGATTCTAAACCTGTACCCAGACGTAGGGAAGGTCGTTGATTTTCTTCAACAGAATCACACAGGACACATAGTTCTTGGAAGCAAGGCTCAAGAGGAGGTTCGAGTAGTTACAACAAGCAGGCAAGAGTTAGCTAGAGCTGTAGAATCTACAAAAGAAATGGTGCACTACTAGAAAGGAAAGAAATGACTACAACATTCGTTGCAAGACAAAGCCTAGAATCACTCGCGCTTAAGTGGGTGAAAACCAACCAGTCCGTGCCAGTCGAGGATTTCTTGGTGCAGGAAGGGATAGGACAAGAGCATGTGGCGGGATTCAATGGCCAGATCCATGAGGCTGTCGAGGCTGCACGCTTGTTCTGCTTGGTGAAGAGTTGGTACGAAAGCCCAGCGGGATACGCAATGTCTCTATTCGAGTTCTGCCAAGAGAGCGGGATTCCGGTTGACGAAACCAGAGATGACAAAATGACCGTCGAAGTTCGCGCAGCGCTCAAGAGGATGTCTGCGACTTACTAGGGCAACCAGTGGAGCGTAGATGTATGTGAAGGGTGAGGTCGCAGTTAGTTTATATTGCGGCCTCTATTTTTTTACTTGCTTCTTGTTTGTTTTTAACCCAAATAATTCGTTTGTCCTTGTTAAACCAAGTCATCTGCCTTTTGGAGAATGCGTGGATTGCATTTTTTAATTTTTCAACCATTTCTTCTTTTGAATTTTTTCCTTGTAAGTATTCGGTTATAGAGCGATATTCTAATCCAAGTTGAATAAGCCATTCGTCCTTAACACCATTTTTTCGCAATTTTTCAACTTCTTCAATCATGCCTTCTTTTAATCTTTGATCAACACGGAGGTCTATTCGTTTGTATAATTCTTTTCTTGGAAAATTTATGCCAAAAATTATATTCTCATATTTTTGAGGGCCTTTTTCGGGTGTAATTGGTACGCCTGCTTCTATTTTTTCTATTGCGCGGATAATTCGTCTAGGATTGTTTTTGTCATTGCGAGGGAGCGTATTCGCGACCGAAGCAATCCCGTCATCGTTGCTTTGTGCGTTGGTGACGGGATTGCCGCGCTCATGAGTACATTCGCTCGCAATGACAAGGAGCTCCTCAACCGTCTTCCCCTCAAGTTCTTTTCGCCTCTTAGGATTAGCTGGCACGTCGGTAAATTTATAATTATCTATTACAGAATAAATATACAAGGCAGTTCCGCCGACTAAGAGCGGAATTTTACCATCCGAAATAATATTATCAATCGCATCAAAAGCAAGTTTTTGGAAATGCGCAACTGAAAATTCTTCCATAGGGTCTGCGATATCTAAAAGGTGATGTGGCGCCATTTTTTGTTCTTCTTTAGTAACTTTGCCACTTCCGATATCAAGTCCGCGAAAAACTTGCCTAGAATCTGCGCTTACAATTTCGCCATTGAATTCTTGAGCAAGTTCAATGCCAAGGGATGATTTGCCTGATGCTGTTGGGCCAAGTATTGTTATTAGCTTGGGTCGTGATTTTGTCATGTTTTCAAGTATATAAGATATTTTAGTTATGTCAATTTTCCTGTCATTGCGAGGGAGTGTACTCATGAGCGCGGCAATCTTAACGTCGCTATATGGCCTGTTATTAGTAGTAGGCTTTTTCTGGTTGTTAATATTGCCGTGTCACTCAACGAGTACGTTTCGTTCCTCGCAATGACAGCAAAACAATGTCAATCAAAAAAGCCCTTGCATTTGCAAGGGCTTTTATAATTATATATATTAGCGTCTCTGTAGAGGAGGTCTTGTTCCGTTAGAAGTTCCTGCTTCTGGTGCATCTTCTGTCCCGGTTTTGCATTCACCTTTGTGCTTAATTTGTACTCTTGCTTGTTTTTCGGCTCCACAAGCATTAGGATATGTTTTGCCATCTACTCCGCAAACTGGGGCATATTCCATTGTACAGGCAACTGGATCTGGAATGTTTACTTTTATTTTTTCAATTTCTGCTTGTTTTAATTTAAGTTTTGTACCAAAATCAGAATTTTGTCTTATAATATCTCTTTGTATTATTGGGTTTGCGTTTATTTCTTTGTTTAGTCTTTCAAATACTTCTGGATTTTTTGTTGCTTCTATTTCTGTTTTTAGATTTTGAATTGCTTTTACTTCTCTTGCTTGTATTTGTTTTTTAATATCTTCGGGCGCGTGTTCTCTAATTTGTTGCATTATTTTTAGATTTCCCATGTCTCCATTTTCAAAATTTTTCATGAACATTTCTTTTTGAGCAGGATCTTTAAATCTTTCCATTTTTTCTTCAAATTTCATCAAAGTATTTTCTTTTGCTTGATTTATTTGAGTTATAAATCCTTGAGGAATTTTTGCGTCTTCTTTAATACCTTCAAGTACTTTTAATTGTTGAACAGAGTTTCCTTTAATATTTTCAATATATTTACTGAATTTTTCGCCTCTCTCTTGAGTTGATAATTCTCCAATTTTTTCTTCGAATCTAAGTCGCGCTTTAACTTGAACATCATCTATTGCTTGTTTTGCTTCTTCGGGCATGTGTTCGCGCAAGCGTTCCATTATTTCCATGTTCTTGAATTCGCCAAAAGAGCTTCCTTTTTGCTTTTCCATTGCATTGTTAATTTTTTCCGCAATCTGTTCTTTATTTTCAGCAACACGTGTAAATATTTCTGTTGCATGCTCTAGTGCTCTGTTGCGTGCTTGCTCGATTTTTTCAAAGGCCTGTTCTGGTAATTTACCTTCTAAATTATCAAGCATTTTTTGTTGCTTAATCTGCATGTCTGCGATTTTTTCCATGAATGCGCCAGCTTTGTCTGCTCGTTTTTCTTTAATCTCTTGAGCTCTATTTTTAACTTTTTCAATATTGCTTTCAAATTTTTCTAAAGCTTTTTCTACTCTTGCGGCTGACTTTGGGTCATTTGGATTGTCTTCTGAAATCTGTTTTGCGCGCAAAAGTTGTTCATGAGCTGATTCTATATCTAATTCAGCTTTTTTAATTGGGTCGCGTGTTATAGCTTTTTGTATTGTGCGAGTGAATTGTTTAAGAAAATAAAATCTTCCTGGAGTTTTTGCTCCAAGATCTTCTTCGGTTACAATTTCGTCTTGCACTGCTTCTTGTGATTCCACAACATCAGCATCAGTTGTAGTTGTATCTGCTGTTACATCAGCGCTGTCTTGTGCAAACACAGGCACAGCAAAAAACGACATAAATGCTATTGTCGCCATGAATATAAGTTTTTTCATATATTTTTTTTAATGTTTATAACAGATATTATTATACCATTTTTAAGAAAAGATGGCTATGTGTTCGTATTATTTTTTTAAAAGTAGAGAGCGCACTAAAGTGCGGAGTTTTTTTATTTAGATAATAAATTTTTTTTGATTTCCTCTAATTCTTTTTTTGATTTTTCTTTTTTTTCTGGAATATTTTCATATTTAGCGATAAATTCTCGTAATCCAGCTTTGCTTGGGAGTACATGAAAATGTAGATGTTTTTGCGAGCTATGGGATTTTGTATTCATAAATACAACAACATCATTATCAAAATGTTTGTTGATTTTCTTTTCTGCTGATTTTATAAGTTTATTTATGTCTTTTGATTCTTTTGGTGTAAGTTTAGATAAATCAGTTACATGTCTTTTTGGCAAAACCATAACATGTCCGTTGTTTAGTGGTTCTTTTATGACAATACAAAAAGCATTGTCATTTATTTCGATAATACGATATTTTTCATTGATTATTTTACAGAGTTCACAGGGCATGTATTGATGTTTGCTTTACAATCTTTCTAATGTGTTTTCACAATTTGGGCATTTAATTGTTGGACAGGGGGTTCCTTTTTCGTGTTTTATTTTATAATTACATTTAGAACATATACAATAACCTTCTGGACCTTTTCCTTGTGCATTTGTAATTGTTTTTTTAAATTTTCCTTTTCTTTGCCATCCAAATCCTCTTCCGGTTATTTTTGAAACAAAATCTTTTGGTTTAAAGTATGAATTTGTAAAATCATGGCTTGTAATTTGAATTGCTACATATTCTAAAGGTTCAATATTTTTAATTAAATTATTTTTAAGTGCATTAGAAATTTCTGTTGCTTCTTCTAGTCCTAATTTATTAGAGAGTAGAATTTCTATATTTGCTGTAACACTAGATCCTTTTTTTTGGGTCTTTAAATCTAAAATTTCAATATTTTCTTTTTTTATAATATTTTTAATCTTATTTTCTATTTCCTCTCCAGCGGAAACATCTAATAAGGAATCGGTTGCTTCTTTTCCTAATAAAAAAGATTCTTTAATAATATAAAGCCCAATCAAAAGAGCCAGCATAGAATCTACATGAATAAATCCTAAAAATTTAACCACTAATAATCCCGCTAAAACAGCAATAGAAGTATAAACATCAACTCTTGAATGAATTCCATCCGACAATAAGCTTATTGAATTCTCTTTTTTTCCATAATGAATTTTTAATCTTGCCATTATTTCATTTAATATCGCTGAAATAATCATTATTCCCAATGCTAAATATCCTATATTAACTGGAGAAGGATTTTGGAATTTTGTAAAGGAATCATAAATAATAAAAATTCCTGTTAAAAATAAAATTATGGTGATAATTAATCCCGATAAAACTTCAAACTTGTAATGCCCATAAGGATGTTTTTTGTCGGCAGGTTTTTTAGCTAACTTTATTCCAATAAAACCAATTCCCGAAGATAAAACATCCATTGCCGAATGAATTCCCTCGGCAAAAATAGAAGTAGCTCCTGATAAAATTCCTATTATTAGTTTTCCAGTTGCTAAAAAAAGATTAGCAAATACTGCGATTCCAGCTATTTTTTCTTTCATATTTATTGTTGATTATATTGTTAGATGTTTTTTGTAATTTAATTTTTATATATTAATTATACTACAAAATCATATTTTTTAAATTTTATTGACTTTATTATAGTAATATAGTAATTTAATTTGTTGGGATTTATTTTGTTAGATATTCGCTTTATTAAGCAGGATTGCCCTGCTATAACAGAAAAGGGGATAGAACATGTCCATTAGAAAGCGGTTCGAGAAATGGCATCCGTCAATACCCAAGGTTGGCCAGGTCGTCCAGGTTCAGTTTGGTAGCGAAGACGCATTTGAATCCTCGGTGATGGGCCGCAGAACCCAGGATGGTATAACCTACATGATTTGGCTGGATTGGCCCTAGACCGAGGGGAGACTGGTGTTGGATATCACTCCAGATGCGTCTGCCAATGGAATAGTCGATCAAGCAGCCGATCTGAAGCCGTGGTGGAGGACTGTTCGACATTCTTCTCACGAGGAGCGACAAGATGTGAAGCTTTTCTTCCTGGGCTAAAATATCCAGGAGGTCGCACATTCCTGTTTTGCCGCCGGAGTAATAATTAGTTTTGTTACCTCGGCGGTTATTTTTTTATTTCCAATTACTCACTAAAATATTTTCCTAGTGGTCCGATTTTTTAGTGTTCTTCGTATATATTTAATTATGTGTTTCATCAAGAATGATTTTATCTTTAAACCCACCCTTTTTATTGGCTTTGTCTTTTCTAAACTGTTCTAATTTAATTTTATCAATTTTATATAAATCACACAAAGCATAAATTACTTCAAGAATATCAGCAAGCTCTTCTTTATTTGGGTCCTCTATAAATTCTTTAACTTCTTCTTGAAGTTTGGCTTTAAGTTTTTCGCGATATTCTTCATCAGATGCAATATGCGTGATTGAAACCTCTCCTTTGCTTTTGATTATTTCAGGAATTTTATCTCTGACTAGTTTATTATATTTCATAAGATGATTAAATTTATATTTTAATATCTATAAATTTATTTAAATCTGTTTTTAATTGATTGATCTCTTTGTATTGAATACTATTAAATCCTAGCTTAAGAGCGGTGTTTGTGTTTTCCTGCTTGTCATCAATGAGAATTACCTCGTTTGGCTTAATTTGAAGATCGTTTAAGACAAATTTATATATCTCAGCATCAGGTTTCATCATCTTTAAATCTGTAGATATATATGTCTTGTAAAAAGGATCAAAACAGCCGTTCTTTTTGTTTAATTCAGCGATTTCAATTTCGGTGTTTGTTAATGCTATCACAGTGTAATTATTCTTTAGTAATGTGATTAAATCTAAAATATCTTGATCGCGCTCAGTGGAGTATTTTTTGTATAGTTCAATGTGCTTTTGAGTGATTTCCTTTGAGCTAAAAGTATCCACACTTAATTCAGCTAAAACTTTTTTATATAATGTTTCTAGCGTAATTGAACCAATAGTAAGATCTCGTTTATATTTATTAAAAGCACGCTTAAATTTTTTTAAGTCAGCATTAATATACTTACATAATTCTTGATCTATTTCTGGGCCGCTTTCCTTTGTTAGTATGCCGCCGAGATCAAAAATAATTGTTGTTATTTTAGTCATAGTAGTTAAAATTAGGGTTATCTTATGCACCCATCTGAATAGGGTTTTGTTCCAAATAATTTTTTGATTTTTTCTTTAGTTTTATCGCATCTTATTGTGACAGATCTTTCTAATACTTGTTCAAGTATTAGAAAATCGTGCTGTCTTGATCCAATCCAATGCATAGTGTCAAAGCGGGTAACTTCTCTCTCTCAATCAATTGTTCCATCGTTATAAAACCTTACATGATACTCGTTTGTTCCATCTTTTTGTACTGGAATGGAATTAATTATTCCTGCGATTTGTCCTGGAAATATTAATTGCCAAACAGTTCTTTTGAATCCTTGTGAACGGAGTTCGTCGAAAAACAACTTTTGATAACGCCCTATTTCGTTTTTTGGGAATCGTCCCAAGACAACATGAGGCTTCATTCCTCCAAATGGATGTCTTGTTGCACCATGATAAAAATCTGCAATGTAACTAAGCGGTTTTCTTTTCATAAAAAATTTAAAATAGCTTCCTTAGATAAATTTTAAACTATACAATATTTTATATAACGTATCCATATATAATAAGTCTTACCGTCAATATCCGCAATATCGTGGATATCACATATACTTACTATACCAGAATTACTGTTGACATAATATACTTTATATGTTAATAATATATATTCTGTAAGTAATTGCTGGTTGACAGTAGATGTTGTCTACGAGCTTGTTTTACAGGCGTTCATTGAGAGAATCATCACATCCACTTTTGTGGATAATAAAAAGGGGGGGCACTTTGACATCCGAAAGAATCGACAAAGGCGTGTTGGTGTTGGATCGCAATGTCATTCATGTTTTTGGCTACAAAGGTTTCGTAAGTGGCGGTAGCTGGAGAACGAATATCTTTCTCG
>Ga0222658_1000251_pt1 | contig 31837 bp, 42 predicted proteins | sample AntAcemetagen476_FD_179830 | JGI IMG/M metagenome (GOLD analysis project Ga0222658, IMG submission 179830) | Saline water microbial communities from Ace Lake, Antarctica - #476 | ecosystem: Environmental > Aquatic > Non-marine Saline and Alkaline > Saline | place: Antarctica: Ace Lake... | reverse complement strand
TCTACTCTAAATGATTTAATTATATTTTCTGAAGATAAATTTAGTATTGGTGCAGGAGAGACAAAAGAAATTTTTATAACATTTTATACTACTTCAGATACAGAACCTGGAGTCTATACTGGAAACATTTTCATTTCTTATGGGAAAGTAAAAAAGATTCCTGTTATTATTGAAGTAGAATCAAAGAAAATTATATTTGATGTAACTCTAGATATACCTTCAAGATACCGAGAATTATTTGCCGGAGATGATTTGCTTTTGCAATTAACTCTTTTTAATTTAGGAGAGGTTGGAAGAGTTGATGTTTCTGTGGATTATTTGATAAAAGATTTTGATGGAGAAATTATCTTTTCTCAGGAAGATACTGTTGCAGTTGAAACTCAAGCCTCCCTGTCTAGAATAATTAAACTTCCTTCTAAGATGAAGGCGGGAGATTATGTAGCAATTGCTCAGATAAGATATGGCAATACTGTTGGAACTTCTTCAAATGTTTTTACGATAAAAGAGAGTAACTTTATTTTGTTGTATAAATCTTATTTTATTACTATTGTTTTAGCAATAATTGTAATAGGAATTATTATATTTGTTCTTAGGAGGGAGTCTAAAAATTTAGGAAAGTCTATGCGTTCTTATCGTCGACAAACAGGAAGAAATATAGAAACTAAATCAGAGAAAACAAAAAATATTGAAATAAATAAGATAAAGCAAGAATTAAAAATTAAATTGGATGCTTTAAATAGAGCGTATAAAGAAAGACACATTAGTAGAAGTTCTTTTGAAAAAGGAAAAGAAAGAATAAAAAATAGATATAAAAAGTTAAGATAATCTTAAAAGAAATATTTATAAATGAATTTAACATATTATAATCATGAAAAAAAAGGGGCTTAAGAAGGTGGGTTCTAAAAAAGCAGTTTCTATGAAAAAGGCTGTTAAAAAACCGAGTGGTATGTTGAAAGAAGCTATTTCTGATATCGATTCTGAAATTCTTTCATTGAATAAACAAAAAAGAGATTTAAATGCTCAAATAAAAAATGTTGATTTTAGTATGTCTAATTCTCAAAAAGTTTCAAAACAATTGCAAGAGAGAATTGCAAGGTTAATGGAAAAGGAAGCTGTGTTGAAAGAAAAAAAAGGTAAGGTAGAACAGAGACAAGGTAAATTAGCAGATAAATTATCAAAAGTGCAAAAAATAAAGTTTGAACTTGGTGAAATTTAATCACATAATTTTTTTATTTGTGATTTTGTTCTTGGATCTTCCCAATCTTTTTCTTGTTGTATTGTTGCTCCAGTGATCGTATTCGTTTTTATTAATTCTTTTCCTTTACAGATTATTTCGTAATCCTGACAGAAATTTGATTCATCACAAAATGCTTTTGTATATGTATGTGTAAATGGCATAGAGGATGTTTTTTCAAACGAATTAAAATGAAAAGCAGTTATAAAATATAAGGACGCTAGTATTAAAATTACTGATGCTAAAGTTAAGATTATCTTATTCATATTCTATGGATTAAAATTAGAGTTTTAAAATCTTCCTTTTTTGGTTATTTTTAAATTATTGCTTTTCTGGGCTTAAAACTATGTAATTTGAGGGGCAAGCTTTTTAAACTAAAATGAATTTATTAGATTGAATAAATTAAAATATCCGTTTCTCGACGGTAAGATTAAATTTAAATTAAATCTAAAATAACGAGAGTTAACTAAAATGGCACAAGATTATGGAGCTGAATCAATAAAGGTATTAGAAGGGTTAGAAGGAGTTAGAAAAAGACCCGCTATGTATATAGGTAGTACTGGAAAGGATGGATTGCATCATTTAATCTATGAGGCTGTTGATAACTCTGTTGACGAGGCTTTGGCTGGTTTCTGTAAGAAAATAAAGGTTATTATTAAAAAAGATGGAAGTGCTGAAATTGAGGATGATGGTAGAGGAATTCCTGTAGATAATCACGCTCAATTTAAAATTCCTGCTTGTCAGGTTGCTTTAACTAAATTGCATGCAGGTGGAAAGTTCGATAAAAAATCTTATATGATATCTGGTGGATTACACGGTGTTGGTATCTCTTGTGTAAATGCTCTAGCTAAAAAATTAATTCTTGAGATTAAGAGAGATGGGAAAATATATCAGCAAGAATACTCTAGAGGAATAGCAAAAACTAAGTTGAAGGTTATCGGAAAAACTGGCAGTGATGATACTGGAACTAAAATAACTTTTTGGCCTGATGAAGAGATTTTTTCTACAGTAGATTTTGATTATAAAATGTTAGAAACTCGTTTTAGAGAAATTGCTTTCTTGAATGCGGGTTTAAGAATAGAATTATTTGATGAAACTAAAGATAAAAGAGAAGATTTTCAGTATCATGGTGGTTTAATTGAATTTGTAAAATGGATAAATAAATCTAAGGAAGTTTTGCATAAGCCAATTTATTTTAAAAGAGAAAATGATGGAACCTCTATCGAGATTTCTATTCAGTATAATTCTTCTTATCAAGAAAATATTTTTGGTTTTGTAAATACTATTAATACTGTAGAGGGAGGAACTCATGTTTCCGGATTTAAAACTGCAGTTACAAGAGTTATTAATGATTATGCAAGAAAAAAAGGGCTTTTGAAGAATGATAATTTGCAAGGAGAGGATGTTAGGGAAGGATTAATTGCAATTATAAGTATTAAAATTCCAGATCCACAATTTGAAGGACAGACTAAGACAAAGCTTGGAAATTCTGAAATAAAAGGTTTTGTAGATTCTGCAGTTAGTTCTGCTTTATCTGAATTCTTTGAAGAGAATCCTGCGGTTGCAAGAAAGATTACTCTAAAAGCTTTAGATTCTGCAAAGGCTCGTTTAGCTGCTAAAAAGGCAAAAGATTTAGTTAGAAGAAAAAATGCATTTAGTCTTGGAGGTTTGCCAGGAAAACTTGCAGATTGTTCAAGAAAGAAATCTGATGAGACTGAATTATATATTGTTGAAGGAGAGAGTGCAGGAGGTTCGGCTAAACAGGCACGTAATAAAGAAATACAGGCTATTCTTCCATTAAAAGGAAAGATTTTGAATGTTGAGAAATCTAGTCCTTCTAGGGCTTTATCTTCTGAGGAAATTGCTAATTTAATTACTGCTATTGGAACTGGGGTTGGGGAGAATTTTAATATTGAAAAATTAAGATATAATAAAATTATAATTATGACTGATGCGGACGTTGATGGAGAGCATATTAAAACTCTTTTGTTAACTTTCTTTTTTAGATTTATGCCACATTTGATTGAGAATGGAAGTGTTTACGCTGCTATGCCCCCTCTTTTTAGAGTTAGAAAAAAGTCAGATCACTTTGTTTATAATGAATCAGAATTAAAAAAAATGGTTGAAAAGCTTGGGGTAAAAGATGGGGGAGTTACACGATTTAAAGGTTTAGGAGAAATGAGTTCTACTCAGTTATGGGATACAACTATGAATCCAAAAACCCGAAAAGTAAAAAGAATTTTTATTGAGGATGCTGTTGAGGCAGATCAGGTATTTGCTATGTTAATGGGAGACGATGTTCAGGGTAGAAAGGAATTCATAGCAGAAAATGCAAAGGAGGCTAATTTAGATATTTAAAAATGGTTGGAACTGAAACTTACAAAATATTATTGCAGAAATGTATAAATAATTGCACTGGATTTAATGGTAGATTTATTAGTCGAAAAAAATTTCATGATATTTATGAAAGAATTAGGAGGATTGGTTCACATGTGCGTGATAGTGAGTATAGAAAAGTAGAATCCGGAAAATCCGAAGATTTGAGAGATGGAGTTTTAGGAATTCCATATGAAGTATTAAATTTGGAGGGTGAATTACTTAGTGAAGATATTCGAAGAGAATAAAAATCTTGGAATCAGCATATTAAAATGGAAAAAGTAAAATCAGTTGATAAAGTTTGGGGACAAGAAATTTTGATGGCAAATACTGACCAGTATTGTGGAAAGAAATTAATTTTGAGAAAAGGAAAAAGATGTAGTCTTCATTTTCATAAGCTTAAGGATGAAACCTTCTATATAGATTGTGGGAGAATTGCAATTGAGGTTGATGGAACTAAACAAATTTTAAGTGCTGGAAATTCAGTTAGAGTTGTTCCGGGATTATTACATAGATTTAGTGGAATAGAAGAATCTGTTCTCATTGAAACCTCAACACACCACGAAGATTCAGATTCTTACAGGGTGGAAGGAGAATTAAGTGGAGATATTCCAGATGATATTAAACGAGAATATGGTATGGTTATTTAAAATGGCAAAGAAAAATAAATTATCAACACCGGCATGGATTAAAGAGGGATATGACTCTCCAGCTGCGTATGAAAAAGCAAAAGGAATAAAGAAAGAAAAGAAGGAAGGCAAAGTTTTCAAAGTTAGAGAGTGTCCTAAATGTGGAAGTGATAATGTTGGGGTGGTTCTTTCTGGAAGTGATTCTGAAGATGGTGGTGGAGGAAATTGGGAGTGTCATAAATGTAAATGGAGTGGAAGTGATATTATTCAAAAAGAGCTAAGTGAGGAAGAATTTATGAAATATTTAGATGAAAAAGGAGAGGAAGTAGCATAAAATGTTAAAACGCTTTATTAAAAATAAAAAATTGAAAAAGACAAATAAAATTAAGAAAAAGATAGTTGTAGTTGTTAGTGGATATTTTGATCCGTTACATTCTGGACATATTAATTATCTTAAAGAAGCAAAAAAATTAGGAGACGAATTGGTTGTTATTGTGAATAATTGTGAACAATCTAAATTAAAGAAACAACATTCTTTTTTACCTGTAAAAGAAAGAAAAATAATTTTAGAATCTATTAAATATGTTGATAGGGTTTTTGTAAGTATTGATAAAGATAGAGGTGTTTGTAAAAGTTTAGAGAAAATAAAACCAGATATTTTTGCGGTTGGAATGGATAATTATAAGAATAAACTTATTGAAAAAGAAACTTGTGAAAAACTTGGAATTAAAATTGTGGATAGGCTTGCTCGTGGACTTATTTTACATACTTCTATGAAGCAATCTTCTTCTAAAATAATAAGTAATTATCTTAAGAGAAGAAAATGTGAGCAATGTGGAGGAGGATTAAAATGACACCAAATATTGATGAAGAAAGACAGGAAGAATTGAAAAAAGGAATAATAGAAACAGAAATTTCTGGAGAAATGAAAAAATCTTATTTAGATTACGCTATGAGTGTAATTGTTTCTCGTGCAATTCCTTCTATTGAAGATGGAATGAAACCTGTTCAGAGAAGAATTCTTTATGCAATGCATCAAATGGGTTTAAAGCCTGGAAGTCAGACAAAGAAATCAGCAAGAGTAGTTGGTGAAGTTATGGGTAAATATCACCCGCATGGAGATAGTTCTATTTATGAGGCAATGGTTCGAATGGCTCAAGATTTTTCTTTAAGATATCCTTTAGTATTTGGTCAGGGTAATTTTGGTAGTGTTGATGGAGATAGTGCTGCAGCAATGAGATATACTGAAGCACGATTAAAGGCATTGAGTTTAGAATTAATAGAAGATATTGATAAGGAAACAGTTAAATTTATACCTAATTACGATGGTTCTGCAAAAGAGCCGGAATTGCTTACAGGTAAGCTTCCTGCTTTGATGTTAAATGGGGCTACTGGTATTGCTGTTGGTATGGCTACAAATATACCTTCACATAATTTAACTGAGGTATGTGATGCTATTATTGCTTATATTAAAGATTCTAATATAAGTTTTGAGAAACTTATAGAAATTGTTAAGGGCCCAGATTTTCCTACTGGAGGTAGTGTTTCTGGAGATATGTTAGAATTGTATAAAACAGGTAGAGGAAGATTAATTATGAGGGGAAAAACTAATACTGAAATTGTAAATAAAAAAGAAGCAGTGATTATTACAGAAATTCCTTATATGGTTAATAAATCAACATTAATTACTCAAATTGCTAATTTAGTTAGAGATAAGAAAGTTCGTGATGTTTCAGATTTGAGAGATGAGAGTTCAAAAGGAAAGATTAGGATTGTCTTGGAGTTAAGAAAAGGAGCAAATTCAAAGTTTATTATTAATTCACTTTACAAACACACTCGAATTCAGGATAGTTTTAATGTTAATTTTTTAGCATTAGTTAATGGACAACCTAAGGTTTTGAATATTAAAGATGTTTTAGAGAATTATGTTAGATATAGAAAACAAATTATTACAAATCGTTCTAAATATGAATTAAAGAAAGCAAAAGAAAGATTAGAAATTGTTGAGGGATTATTAATTGCATTGAGGTCTATTGATAAGATTATAGATATGATTAAGAAAGCTAAAGGAAGAACCGAGGCTATGGAAGATCTTATGAAAGGATTTAAATTTTCTAAAAATCAGGCTGAAGCAGTTTTAGAAACTAAGCTTCAACAGTTAACTTCATTAGAAGTTGGTAAACTTTTGAAAGAAGAGAAAGAGCTTAAAGATAAAATTGCTGAGCTTGAAAAGATTTTAGGAAATATTGAAGAGATTTTGAAAATTATTGTTAAGGAGGTTTCTGAATTAAGGAAACAATATGGAGATGCTAGAAGAACAAATGTTTTAAAAAATATTAAAGAAATATCTGAAAAAGATTTAGTTCAGGATAAAGAAGTTATTGTTACAATTACCGACAAAGGTTATTGTAAAAGAATGGATATCCAATCTTATAGGGAGCAGAGAAGAGGTGGAAAAGGGGTTATTGGAAGTAATCTTGCTACTGGAGATTTTGTAAAACAATTAATGACTTGTTCCACTCACGATTATCTAATGTTTTTTACTACAAGAGGTAGGCTGTTATGGTTAAAGGCTTATGATGTTCCAGAGGCAGAAAGATATTCTAAGGGAAGAGCGTTAGTTAATATGTTAAGTCTTAAAGATGAGGAAATTACAAAAGTTATTTCGGTTAAATCTTTTGAGGATGCTTTATTTTTGGCCACTAGAAAAGGAGTCATTAAGAAAATTTCTTTGAAGCATTTCTCTAAGCCTAGAGCATCTGGAATAAAAGCAATTAATATGCCTAATGATAATTCAGATAATTTAATTGGTGTAGAGGTTGTTAAAAAAGGGCAGGAAGTTTTGCTTGCTACTAAAAAAGGAATTGCAATAAAGTTTAATTCTGATGATGTTAGGGAAATGGGGCGTGCTTCTTATGGAGTTACAGGGATTAAGCTTCATCCTGGGGATGAGGTAGTTAGTTTAGAGATTTTAGATACATCTGCGATTATTACAATTACAGAAAAGGGGTATGGTAAGAGAACCTCTGTTGATGATTATAGGAAGACTGCGCGTGCGGGAAGGGGAGTTATTAATCTTAAGGTTTCTGATAAGACAGGAAATGTTGTTAATACCGTTTCTGTTAATGATAACGATTCAATAATAATTACTACAGCTAAGGGTATTGTTATTAGAACCTCTTTAAAGAATATTAGAGTTATGGGACGTGCTGCACAGGGAGTTAGAATTGTAAAACTTCAGATAGGAGATTCTGTAACTGATTTAGTTAAGGTTGTTGATAACGGAGAGAGTGAGATTAGTGATAATTCTTCAGAACAGTAAATTTTAAAAAGGGCCATATAATGAATTTTTAATGATAGAACAGAAAGTAAGCGAAGAACAGGTAAGAAGTTTGTTGGTGAAAGGTATTCTGTATGGTTGTTTTTCTGAGGGGAGATTTCTAATTTTTGATAATAATAAGAAGAATAATTATAGGAATAATGATAATAAGATTGATTATCTGGAAAAATTAGTTCAGAGAATGGCAAATAATGATCTTAGTTGGTTTGAAGCTGAAAGTAAGAGACATGATTCTGATTCTATTGAAGATTTGGAATGGCTTGATGAGAATTCTCCTCTAGAAGTTGGAACTAGAAAAGAAAGGTTGTTAAATTATTTACATGTTTGTAGTTTAATCTCCGATAAACTTGCTCCTTAATTGAATTTTCTGTGTCTTCTTACAAATCCACCTATAATTGTTCCTAGAATAAAAGTTAATCCGAATACTGCAAATAATAAAAGAAACATTAGAGTTTTATTTGCTCCGAATATTATCGCACTGTTTAAATAAAAATATCCTGAGGATTCTTCTAGCTTTCCTACTAGTCCTCCAACCTTCATAATATTAGTTAGATAAAGTATAAAATTATAAATCATTAAAGCAAGAAGACCATTAAAACCATCGACTAACCAGAGCGGAACTTCTAATTCTTTTTCTTTTGAAAAACTTTTAGTAGTGTTTCTCTTTCCCCTCTTTTTCATAATGTACTAAAGAAAAAAGGTTATTTAAATTTAATCTTTCAGATATTTTCTTATTGTTGGATATTTATCTAATGAGGATTGTTTATCGCTTTTTATTTCTTCTTCTGGATAAAAAGATTTTCCCTCTTTAATAGATTTTATTTCTTTTTTCCAGGCTGGACATATAGAATGGTATTCACACCAATCACAAAGTTTTGATTTATTATATTGAAATTCTTTTTCTGAGTTTATCTCTTTTATTGTTGAAAGAATATCATTTTTTAGTTGTTCTATTTGTTCTGTAGTTCTTCTTGAACAAATTCTTTTGTCAAAATTTAAATAGTGCCAGATTAAGCAAACTTCTTTGTCTTGTCCAAATTGTTCTTTTATAGCTATACTATATAGGGCTAGTTGTCGATCTGATTCTATCTTTTCCTTAGAAGGTAGGGTGTTTGAGGTTTTATAATCATGAATTTCATATTCATTTGTTTTTAGATTATACGCAAGCCTATCAATAAACCCAATTAGTTCGTGTTGTTCTTCTCCAAGTTTTATAAATATCTTTTTTTCTAGTTCTAGAGTATTATCATCAAAAGGCTGATGTTTTAGATAATAATCTAAAATAAATTGAACCCCTTTATTAAAATAGTCTTTATCTGTGAACTCTTTTTTGACAATTAGCATATTTGGAAGATATTTTTTTTGCCAGTTTTCAGAGAAGAAAGTTATTGTTTCATCTATTGAAGGAGTTCTTTTGATTATTACATTTTTATAAAGCCATTCTAAAGTGTCGTGAACTACCTCCCCTAAGTGAGCTTCAATGGATTTTTCAATTTCTGGTTTTATTTTGTCAATGTATCTAAATTTGTACTTTAATTTACACTGTTCAAATGTCTGCAATTTTGAGTGAGAGAATCTTCCCTTAGCCATGTTTTGAAAAAAGAAAAAGGAGTTATAAATATTTAGTGCTACTTTAAGGAGAAGATTTTGTTATAGATTTTTTAATTATATCCACAAGGGATGAAATTACACTCTAAAATTGGAGTTTTACTTGTAAAGCTTCCATCCGGACATTGTTTTGCTTCTTCAGTACAAAATAATGGTTTATTATCACAAGTGTATTCACATCTTTGAATTCCTATATTGAAAAATATTTTTAAATTGTTACATATTGGAAATTTATCTTCTTTGAATTTGATATAACAACATTCATCTCTTGAGTCAGGGGGAACGGTTCCACATGAACTTCCAACTAAAGGTTCTGGAGTTTTCATAAGAAATACTGCAAGAAGTAAGAATGCTACTAGGGAGATTACGACAATTATACTTAGCCAGACTTTCATTTTTCAACAGCGAGTTTAGAAACAATAATTATTCCAATAACTCCAATAATTGTTACGATTAGTGCACTTATTAGCGGTCCTTGAATTGGGCTAGAGCTTGTTATTAAATTCACATACTCTACAATAACATCCTTCCATACAAGAGCAATTACAAAACCAAATGCGGCAGTTATTGCCGTTACAATTGCCTTTTGAGTTTCTTTTTTTAACTTTGCTGCGGAAGCTTTTGCTTTTTCTCTAGCAATTTGAGCTCTTGTTTTTTTTATTTCCTCTTTTTTTTGCATGATAATTTTAGTTAAAAGATATTTTTAAACATTGCCTTTATCTATTTCTATTTATGAATCCTGAGCTTGTTAATACTAAGAAATCAAAGAATATTACAAAGTCTACAAAGAATTTTGTTTTATTAATATTCATTTTAAAATTATTCTAGTTTACTCTAAACTTTTTTCGTTAGTGTCTCTTGCTAAGAATCCCCACCAAGAATTTCTTGCTTTAATAAGCTCTCCAGTTTCTGCATCATACTGAAGTTTAACTCTTTCTTTTACTGGAAATAATCCGAATAATTTTGATTGTTTTTGTGTTTGAATCTGGTAAATTCCATCTTCATCTAAAACCATATTTTCACAATCACAATCTTGTTGTTTTAATTTTTCTCTTACTTTATCTTGAATTTGATCTGGAAGAATTATTGATGAATTTTTATTTTTGAACATTCCGATTAAACTCCCATCCTCACTTTTATATAATTGAACTTTTGTTGAAACGTTTGCTCCTTTTGTTTGAACAATTGTGTTTCCTGAATTTCCTGCACGAACTGTCATCTCTCTTCCATTTTCAACCTGACATTTTATTACAGAGCCTCCACAAGTACAGTTATTTGGACAGGTTCCGTTTTCAAGATGTTCTTGCAATCTATTTTGAGATTGTATTGTTTTTTGGATTGCTATCTCTGAGCCAGAATTATTTTGCTGAGTTTGGATTGTATCCCCTTGTGCAGCAAAAACCAAACTAATTAAAAATATACTCAAAACTAAAAACACACCTATCTTTTTCATAATTTATATACATAAAAAGAGTTTATAAAATTTCCCCCCACCCGATTAATCTCCAGTGGGAATTAATGTTTCTTGCTATCCCAAGATTGCTTCCTTTTAATGCAACTATTGGAATGTTTAAAATTAATTCTGCTTCAGAATTGTTTTCATCTATTTTCTCTATAGTTCCAACAGTTATTGTGGTATCTACATTTAGCATTAACATTTCTTTAGTTTTTAATTGTTCAACTTTTTTATGAGTTTCTTCTCCTAAAACCTCATCAAATAGTTCGTATTTTATTTTTACTCTTTCAGTAATTTCTGGAAGTCCGCCTTTTATAGAAATTAGAGAACCATTTAAGGAATCAGTTTTAGTTAGAAAAGGATCAAGAGAGGTTTCAATAGAAATTGATGCTCCTGGGACTATTTCTTGAACAGATTGATTTCCTTTATGTAGAGAGATTATTTTTGTGTTTATTGTTTTGTAAGTTATCTGGTTTTGTTTTTTTTCAGATATTCCTGGTTTTATTTCTATTTCATCTCCAATTTTTAAAGTTCCTTGTTTTAATATTCCTCCTAAAACTCCTCCGTGAAGATTTTTTATTTCGGTTCCTGGTTTATTTATATCAAAACTTCTTGCGATTAAAAATATTGGATTTGAACTTTCATCTTTTTTTGGAATCTCTATTTTTGTGAGAGCCTCAAAAATTTTATCAACATTAATATTTTGTTGAGCAGATACAGGAATTATTGTAGAATTCTCATAAGGTGTTCCTTTAAGGAATTTTTTTATTTCTTCGTAGTTTTTTAGAGCTTGTTCTTTTGAAACTAGGTCTATTTTATTTTGAACAATTATTATGTTTTTGAGTTTTTTTGCTTGAAGTGCCATAAGGTGTTCTTTTGTTTGTGGTTTTATTCCTTCTTGTGCGGAAATTACTAGAATTGCAGCGTCAATTATTGCGGCTCCAGAAAGCATAGTAGCCATAAGCATTTCGTGTCCGGGAGCATCTATAAAAGAAATATATCTTGTTGCAATACTTCCGGGTTTCTTTTCATTAGTATAATCACCATTATTTTCGTATATTATTGTGTCTGCATATCCTAATTTTATTGTTATTCCTCTTTTCAATTCTTCTGAGTGGGTGTCTGTAAATTTTCCGGTAAGCCGGCTTAAAAGAGTTGTTTTCCCATGATCTATATGTCCAACAACCCCAACATTCAGTTCTGGAAGGTTTTCTGATTTTGTCATTTTAAGTTCTATAGATATTCAGAGAAGAATTAGTTTTTAAAGATGTTGGATTAATAAAATGCTAATTAAATATCTTTATAATTTGATTATATTTTTTTAAAATAAATATTACCAATATCCCAATGCACTTTGTTTTTCAAGAGGAGAATATTTTTTTGGGTCTCTTTCAGTTTGTTCTTCATCATCCACACGTCTTTTGTTTTCTAATTTCTTTAAATTTTTGATTGTTTCTAGTCTTTTATTATAGTGTTGATCAAATATTTTTACAGCCTGATTATATATATCTCTAAAACCAGGATTATTATTACCCATATCTTTTTTACATGCAATTTGGTATAATTGTAAAAATTTTCTATCTGCTTTAGTTATATCTAATTCACGTGTATTATTAAGAACTTCTTGTAATCTTTGTTTAACTATTTTTTTAAATTGTTTAAGTCCTTCATTTGATTCTTTTTCAGCCATTTTTTTTATAGAAAACTAAAGTTTATTAAGATTATTGTGATAAGAATTAGTTTTTAAAGATGTTGAATTAATCTGGGTGGGACATAGTTTCGTGTGCTTCTTCTTCACCTTGACCAATGTCATTTTCTCCACCAAGTATTTCATGAGGAGTATATCCTGGTTTTCTTTCAGTTACATCTCCATTGTTTACACGTTTCTCGTGTCCAAATTTCTTTAAATCAGAGATTGTCTCTAATCTTAAATTGTAATGTTGATTAAAGATTTCTGCAGCCTGATTAAATATATCTCTAAAACCTGGATTTCCATAAAGACTATCATCCTCAAATGCTTTTTGAGCTAGTCTTATAAATTTACGGTCCGCTCTTGTAATATCTAACGCACTTGTATTTTTAAGAACATCTTGTAATCCTTTATTAACGTCTTCTTTATATTGTTCAAGTCTTAATTTTATTTTATCTTCATCCATTTTTAATATTACTCCGTTTTCTCCGTTTTTTCACTTGCTTCTTTGGGTTTGCTTTGGTCTGAGAATATTTCATTTAGAGGTTTTGGCCCTTCTTTTATGACTTTAAGATTTATTTGAATTACTTCTGGAGAGAGAGTTCTTCCTCTAACAGTTTTTCTTAATCTTAATCCTCTATTATGTTCAGGAGTTTTTTTCTTATCTCCTTTTGGTCTTTTGTGCATTCCTCTTCCAAGAGGTAATAGAATTTTACTTAGTCCGATTCCTTCAACATTTTCATGACACATAAATCCCGATTTGTCTGTTGCTCCTCTTATCTCTAACTCGTATCCTTCTAGAGCTGGAAGAAGTTCATTTCCTTGAATTATTTCATAAAGTTGTTTTCCTATTAGGCCTTCTGATTCAAGTTCTAACTTGTAAGCCTTACCTTCTTTATTCGAAATGTTTATCTTAAATACCATTTTAGTTATGATAATTGATGAGAAAATTTGTTTTTAAAGGTTTTGATAGCTCCTTTTAAGAGAAAATAGGTTAATTATTATTTTTGATAGTTTGAGGAGATAAGCTCCTTTATTTGTTCTGGAGAGAATTGATTTAAATGTCCTTCTTTTGCTAGTTTTTCTATTGAGGATATTCTTTGTTGTTCAGTAATAGATATGTTTTCATAGTAATGCTTTTCTCCACATCCTTTAAGAGTAAATCCAATTCCAAGACCAAGTCCCACCCAAGCTAAGCCCCATCCAGTAATTTGAAAAAATCCTGCATTATACCATCTATTCTCTATATTTTCTAAAGGTTTTGATTCATACAATTTATCCGTCATATCTTTTTCTTGTTTTTAGAGTTTTTAAGAATTATTGTTTTAGAGTTCAAATTCTTCAATAAAATTAACTATTGTTTTGTATTTATTTAAAAAGTTAGAACCCTTATCTGTAAGAGAGATTATTTTCTCTTTTTTTGAATTTCTTATAATTTTTATGAATCTTTTTTCTAATAGTTCATTAAAATACTGTTTAAATCTAGATGAAGATAAGTTTGATTTTCTTATTAGTGGCGTTATTCTTATCGAGTTTTTATTGTTTTGAATTATTATTAGAATATCTTTGATTATTTCAAGTCTTTCTCTTTTTGACATATTAATTTCCTACCTTTTTAAGAACTTTATATAAAATTGTTAGAAATATTCCTAAAGAGATTAAATATATTAATATTCTAAATTGTATAAAAATTGTTGGTACTAAAATGTCAATTATATTTAAAATCCAAAATATAAACAATAGGATGTAAATTATGTAAAGATTATTTTTTTTGTGTTTTTTATTCTTTGATGCAAATAAGAATACAAAGAGTATAAATATAATTAGTAAAATGTTCAATCCAAGATATATTAATGGGTTTCTTGAAATTGTTATTATTACTGCTATAGCTAAGGTTAAAAAATGAAAGAGATATATTTTATTTGAGTGATTCCATTTCTTCCACATTACACTATATAAAAGATAGAATACCGCTATAAAACTAAAATACATAAAAATAAGTAATGTTGTCTGGCTGAACAATAAATTGAATGTTTTTGGAGATATTTCTAGAATTGCATTTACATTGAAGTATACTAAAAGATATTTTATAAAAGATCTAAAAAAGAATGCAATTGCAAAAAATAAAAATGCCTGTCTGAAATATTTTATTCCCTTATATGAGCTTAACTCATAAAGTTCTTTCGTTCCAAAATAAATCATTAGGCTACAAATTATTATTATAAATGAGTAGATTATTTCTGTAGATATTGCTTGCTGCATTATAATTTTATTAAATCCGGGGTGCATAGGATAAATTAGTTAATTTGACTTTTAAAGGATATGGATTTTAGGTCCATCTCCCTTATAAATAAGTTATTTTTAATATTTCTATGAAACAATTGAAAGGAGGTATAAATGTAATGCAAAATAAAAATATATTGGGAGTTATTTCTTTTAGTTTGATTGCAGTTCTTGGAATTAGTATGATCTCTGCATTTGGATTTGGAGATAGAATGAATTTCAATTTGAGTGATGAAGAAAGAACAGAAATGCAGGCTCAACATGAAGCGATGCAAAATGCAATTGAAACTGGGAATTATGCAGAGTGGGAAGCATTAATGCAAGAGAGAATAGCATTAGCAGAAGATAGAATTAATCCTGAAGTTTTTTCAGAAATACAGGAAAGACATCAACAAAGGGAACAAATTAGAGATTCTATTGAAAGTGGAGATTTTGAAACCGCTCAACAACTAAAAGAGCAATTCGGAATTGAAGAAAAAGGATTAGGAATGAAACGAGGTCCTGGACATGATTTTAAAGATTTTGGAAACTGTAAATCTTTAGAATAAATTTTATTTATTTTTTTTAATTTAAAAATGGACTTAAAGTCCATTAGTAATTTTTAGAATTTATTATTATTCTTAATTATTTATATTCCCCAATCTTCTTTTTCTTTACGTTTTATCTCCGCAATTTCCATTAAAGCTTTTTTTTCTGATTCTGTTAAAAGGTCTTTATTTTTTTTGAATTTCTTGAATTGAGATTCAGATATATCTGTGTAAAGAAGTTCCTTATCTCCTAAAACTCTTTCAAAATTTATTCCAGGAATTGAAATCGCTATTTCTTGTCCTTCTGTTGCTTCTTGAACAGTTTTTCTTTCGTGTTGAATTGCTTTTATTCTTCCAACTTTCTCTAGTTTGTCATTTATTAGATTTAAATTTTGTTTTAATTTTCCTGCTTCAACCTTCACACCAAATATTGCTGGACTTGTGTTTCTAAATACATATTGATGTAGAATTTTTAATTTACATATTGTTGTTAGTTCCATTAGTCTTGCTTTTTCAATTTCTGAAGATTTTTCTTGACGAAATTTAATTAAGTTTTCAATAAGTTTGTAGATTACTTTATCAGTTAAAACTTTTATTCCTTTTATTAAATTTGAAATTTCTTTTGCATCTTCATCAATTTCTACATTAAATCCAACAACTATTGCATCAAGTTCATTTATGTCTAAGTTTGCTTTAGCATTGATTAAATCTGTTTTATTTATATTTCCTATTCCTGCTTTAACAACAGGAACTCTTGCCTGTTCTAATAAAACTATCAATGCTTCTAGGCTTCCTAAAGAATCTGCTTTTATGATTATTCCCTGTTTTTGTGTTTTAACATTTTCAGATATTTCTTTTTTAAAACGGGTTTTTATTTCTTCTAGATTATTTTTAAATATTTCAAAAGGCATTCCGGGAAGTATTTCTTCTTTAGTTATTAATTGAAGTCTTAATCCTGTTGAGGCAGTTACTTGTTCTTTAGATTTAAATCTTGAACAGAGTGGAAGTATTTCTTCAAGAATTCTTATTTTAGTAATTATTGGTTCCCCATTAAAGTTTGATACTGCTATTTCATTAGATTTTTTAAGAGTTCCATCATACATAATTGCTTCATTGTAATTAGTAGATTTATCTTTCTTTATTTCAAGCATTACTCCTCTTGCGTCTTCTCCTAATTTTAATTTATCTGGTAAATATTTCTGACTTAATCCGCAAAGCATCATTGTTAATTCAGGAATTCCTTGTTTTGTTCTTGCAGATAGAGGAATTAGGGCTATCTTTTTTGTGAAATCTTGTATATTGTAATATAAATCTGCATCAAATCCGTGAGCGTTTAAAGAGCCTATTAAAGTCATATATCTTTCATCAAAAACTTGCTTTATGTTTTGTGGTTGTGATTCAATTGATTCTTTTAGAGGTTTATCTTTGTCTGAACGCCATCCTGAAATATTATCAATTTTATTTAGTGCGATTAGAAAAGGTGTTTTGTTATGTTTTAAAATTTGTATGACTTCTGCTGTTTGTGGCTTAATTCCTTCATTTATATCTATAACTAAGACTGCTAAATCCGCTAGACTTCCTCCTCTTTTTCTTAGATTTGTAAATGCAGCATGTCCGGGAGTATCAATAAATAGGAATCCCGGAATGTTTAATTTTATTCCTGATGATTCTATTAAAGGGCATGCAGATTTTAGTTTCTCTATTGGATATGATGTAAAAGATATTTTTTGAGTTATTCCTCCAGCTTCTCCTTCTTGGACGCAGCTACCTCTAAGAGAATCTAAAATAGATGTTTTTCCATGATCTACATGTCCACAGACAGTTACTATTGGTTGACGTATTTTCTGTTGAGTTGTCATGGAATTATATTGTAATAGTATTTTTAAAGCTTGAGATAAAGTTTTAGAGCATAAGCTACATGTTAGCTTGAGGTGTATAGAATTGTAAATTACTTAAATATGTTATAATTAATTACTAGGATGATAAGAAAAATATAGAGGGAGAAAAAACCGAAGTTCAATCTCCCGGTGCCTAACCGAAATTAGACAATGTTAGTAAGATTTTGGAGTTTTTAAGGTTTTCTATTCTCTACTTTTATTAAATTAATTAGCTTTATATATTAGGATTTTATTTTAAAATCATGCAAGAATATAGTATAAAAGATTTAAATGAAAAATATGATTTGGAGTTGGAAAAAGTTTTGGAAGAGATTAAAAAATCAAATGCAAAATTAGTTTTACTTCAATTTCCTGATGGTTTGAAAATATATACAACTTCTATTGTAGATTATCTCAAAAAAGAATTGGGAGAAAAAAATAATGTTGAATTTTTAATTTGGTTTTCAAGTTGTTATGGTGCGTGTGATACTCCAGTTCTTGGAAAGTATATCGAGAAAAAAATAGATTTAGTTATTCAGTTTGGACATAATGATTTAATGCCAAGTTATTAATTATCTAATTAAACCAGATAATAATCCTACTCCAACTAAAAATAAAAGAGTTCCTGCAATTAAATGAAGCCATCTTATATTTCTTTCTTTCCATCCTGAAACATCTTCAACTTTTGAAAAACCAAAATAGACTATAAGAGTTATTGCAAGTATCGGAAGAATAAAAAGGAAATTATAATATAAAAGCCATGGAAGAGCTCCTAATAATCCAGATTCAGAGAGAATTCCTGAAGCAACAACATATGGGCCCATAGTACAAGGAAGTAAAAATAGAGTTAATACGAATCCAGTTAGAAATGCTCCTTTTGTAGATGTTATATTATTTATTATTCTTTTTGCTTTTGGACGCATCCAGATTGGCATCTCGGTTGCAAGTCCTCCCGGATGATACATAAAGAAGTCTTTAACATTTAGAGCTCCGATAATCATTGCAAGAATTGCAAGTCCGTTATAAATATAAAAAGAATTTTCTCTTAAAAAAAGAGCGAAAGAATTGAAAAGTTGAATTAAAACAATTCCATAAAATAAATATCCTAAATAAATTGATGTTGTGAATGCAAGTCCTGCAAAAAGTATTCTTCTTTTTTTATCTGGATTTTGAATTAGGATTGTTATAAGAACCATTGTTAATACTGCAATTACACACGGGTTAACCGAATCCGCAAGCGCAAGTGTTGTTATCCCCCAAAAATTTACCATTTTAACATCCTGTTAGTTCCTGAAGTTTTTTTATTGATTGAACTCCCTTGTATTTTTCTCCATTTATAATCCATGTTGGTGTGAATTCAATTTGTTTTTCTAGACAAATTTCCTTATTAAATATACAATCTATCGAATTTAGATATTTATAATTTTCTCCAAAAAGGTCTTCTTGTATTTTACAGGCGTGACATCCTAGTTGAATATAAAGATCAGAATTTTCACCAATACATTTAGCAATCTCATCAGATGTTTCTGGAGTTGGTTTATTAAGTAAAAAGTAAGCTAAAATTATTATAGTTATTACAATTATGATTGTTATTAATGAACTCTTTTTCATAATAATATTTAGAAGAATATTGTTTTAAAGGTTTTGGTGGAATTAGTTTTAGTAATCTGGCATCTCGTCAAGAGTTCCTTGTTCTTTTGGAGCTTTTTTTTCTTTCGATTCTGCTGGTTCTGAAGATTTTAAATCATCTTCGTTAATAGAATTAATCATTGTTTTGAATTCTTGAAAATTTTCTGCAGGTATTCTCAATCCTTTTTTTGTTGGTCCAGTGTATTTTTCACTTGAAACAAATTCCCTTATATCAACACCAGTTCTTCCATTGTATTCTCTTATTCCAACAACTATTTCTGTTATTGTTCCTTGAAATTCACCTTTGTTTATTTTTCCAATGTCTTTTTCCATGATTTGTATTATTATTCTTATTATTTAAAGTTTTGTGTGGTTTTGTAAATCTCTTCAAAAAAGGTATTTTGTAAGGTTATTTACGATTTTAAGGGTTAATTTAGTTCGAAGAATAAATCTGGGAAGAAACTAATTTATTTAATTGTTGTAAGAATAAATCTTATTTCTTGTGTGGTAAAAATATAAGAGAAAAATTTTTCATAATATTCTGGAAATTTGTTTGCAAGAAATTCGATTCCATTGTTTCTGTAAAATTTTGTCATTATTATTTTTTTCTTAATTATAAATTTTTCTTTTTGGTGATATTCTAAACTTGTTGTTGGTTTCTGATTTATATCAAAGGGCATCATACTATTTTGAGAAAAAGATCTTATGTGGGTCATATCGTTCCATGCATTTATTGAAGTAAAGTGGGGAACTTTGATTTTTATTTTAGATTTATTTTTTGAAATTCTCCAAAGTTCTCTTATGCATTTATCTGGATTTTTTAGATGTTCCAGAATGTCTAAAAGTAAAATTTCGTCGAAACTATTGTCTTTAAATGGGTAAGGGTATTTGTTTAGATTATGAATTACATCTACACCAGGATATTTGAATTGGTCTAAATTAATATATCCTTTTTTTATATTTGTTCCGCATCCCAAGTTTAGTTTATTCATTTTTCATGGGTTATTTAATCATTTAAAATAAGGCAATTGATTTAAATTTACTATAAAAAATAGGCGATTTTTATTTTATAAATATTTAGATTATAGATGCCTTAATTATCACAACATCTTCTAAAGGTTTATTATTTCCTTTGGGTGGATTTCCATCTGTTTGAACTTTTGATATTTTATCAACAACATCCATGCCTTTTGTTACCTTTCCAAATACTGGGTGTTTTCCGTCAAGAAAATTATTATTTACTAGATTTATAAAAAATTGACTTGAACCTGTATTTGGACCGGCATTTGCCATTGCAATTGTTCCTCTATTATTTTCATCTAAGCTTGTTTCTGTAAATTCATCTTTAATATTTGGTATAGAAGAATCTCCAAATCCAGTTCCTGTAGGGTCTCCGCCCTGAATCATGAATCCAGGAATTACTCTATGAAAGATTATCCCATTATAAGTTCCTTTTTCAATTAGGTTCTTAAAATTATTAGTTGTTTTTGGCATATCTTTTGAGTATAGTTCTATCTCTATATTCCCGTGATTTGTTTCTAATAATATTTTAGTGTTTTTGTTTAATACTGTGTCTCCGGTCATTTTAAATCCTCCAAAAAGTACGATTACAACCAAAATTGCTATTATAAAGATTACTGTTAATTTTTTCATTTTTATTTTTTAAGATGCACATCCATTTGGGGGAATGGAATAGAAATCCCTGCTTTATTCAATGCATTGTATATTTTAGTATTTGCTTCATCTATTGCTGCAAATCTATTTTCATAAGTATCTACATAAAAGTACGCTTTAAAATTTAGAGATGAATCTGCCATTTCTAAAAATCTAACGCTAGGTTCCGGATCATTTAAGAGTATGTTCTTTACAGATTTTATTTCTTTTAATACCACTGTTTTTACTTTTTCAATGCTCGATCCATAAGCAACTCCAAATGGAATAACAACACGAGATTTTGGTTCGGGTAAAGCAACATTTTGTATTAGGCTATCTGCAAGTTTAGAGTTTGGAATTATTATTAGTTCATTGTCAAAAGTCTGTATTCTTGTGCTTCTTAAACCTACCTTTAGAATTTTTCCCTTAGTATTAGAATCTAAATAAACTAAATCTCCAACTCTTACTGTTTTATCCATAATTATAGAAACTCCACTAAAAATATTGCTTAAAACTGGTTGTAGAGCAAGAGCAACCGCAAGCCCGGCAATTCCTAACCCTGCAAGTAGAGGTCCTATTTGAACTCCCCAGAGGTCTAAGATATATAATAAAGCTAATACTACCCACAAAATTCTTAGAACACTATGGATTAATGATACAAGGCTATCATCAATATTTGTTTGAGTCTTTCCTATTACTTTCTTAAAGAATTTTATTATTACAACATCTAAAACAACATAAGAAATTATTGCAACTAAAACTATATCTATTGAATGAAATACATTTGAAATTATATTGAAAATTCCTTTTTCTAGAGTTAGTTCTGATACTGCAAAAAACATTCCAATAGAGAATACTAAAATAGTTACTGGTTTGGAAAGACGCTGTATTAAGATATCATCAAGATTTGTTTTAGTTTTTTTAGTAAATGTGGTTACTATTTTTTCTATTAAAAATATAAAAGTTCTTAGAACTACAAATATTATAAAAAGAACAACTATGGCTCTTGCATATTGATTTGTTATATATTGTTGAAGAATCTCTGTTGTCATATAAAAATGGGTGAAAGAGAGTTTTTAAAAATTACTAAGAGTAAATTACTAAAAGTTTGTCAATTATTTCTTTATTAATTTTTGTTGGGCAATATAATTGATGAACATTCATTATGCTATATCTTTCATTCACGTGTTCCATTCCAAAAAGGTGGAGAATTTCATGAATTTCCACATCTGGGAAGGTTGCACAATTACTTGAGATTTTTTTATCTCCTGTATTATAAAAGTGAATTTCTCCGCTTGTTATTTTGCTGTTGTCTGTATATGGAGTTGCGGTTGCGGTTATGTATTGTGAACCATCATCAGATAGAGTTTGTATTTGATTGCTTCTATGGCAAACGATTGTTATATCTGTATTTGAACCTTCTTTAAATTTAATTTTGCCTTCTGTATTCTCTTGAATTATTTCAAAGGCATTTCTTATTCTTTGGGATTCAATGCTTCCACAATCTTGTTCGTTTTCAAAAGAATAGGTTACTGGCGTATTTTCCCATTTTAAATAAACTGGGTAGAGTTGATTTAATTCTGTTTCTGGGAATATTGTTTCAGGGTTTGTATCTACTGCTAAACCAGTAATTCTAGTGTTTTCGTAATAGATTACCATAACTAAAGATGCTAGAATTGTAAATACAATTATCATTCCGATAAGTGTAAATAGTGTTTTATTCCTCATGTAACTACTATGTAGTTGTAGTATTTAAAGGTTTTGGATATTGAAAATAGATTTGATTATGAGGTTAATTAAGTAACAAAGGGTTACCCATACGCTTATAAACCTATAATTTCCTTTAATATTATTATATATTGGTAAGTCTTGGCGCAAGTCGGAAAAGACTTGTTGTTCAAGATGAATTCTTGATAAATAAATATAGAAAATGAAAACATTTAGAGAACTCGGTTTAAGTCCGGAGTTTGTTTCGATGCTTGAAAAAGCTAAAATAGAAACTCCGACGGAAATACAGGAAAAGACAATCCCATTAGTTATGGCTGGAAAGGATGTAATAGGTGGTTCTGCGACTGGTTCTGGAAAAACACTTGCATTTGCTTCAGGAATTATTGAAAATCTTAAAAAAAATGAGAGAATTCAGGCATTAATTTTAACTCCAACAAGAGAGTTAGCCGAGCAGGTTGCAGGAGCAATTGAAAGTTTTTCTAGATATAAACATTTGAAAGTTCTTCCGGTTTATGGGGGTGTTGATATTCAGAATCAAATTAGACGTCTAAGAGATACAGATATTGTTGTTGGAACTCCTGGAAGAATTTTAGATCATTTAAATAGGGGAACTTTAAATCTTCAGGGTGTTAAATTTCTTGTTTTAGATGAAGTAGATAGAATGTTTGATATGGGTTTCCAGTTTGATGTTGAAAGAATTTTAAAAGAGTGTCCAACAAAAAGACAGACTATGCTTTTTTCTGCTACAATCTCTTCTGAGATTGACCATTTATCTAAAAAATATACTCAAAATCCTGAAGAGGTTTCGGTTGAATCTTACGTAGATGCATCAAAATTAAAACAGGTTTATTATGATGTTCCAGATGGATTAAAGTTTTCTTTATTTGTTCATTTGTTAAAAAATGAAAAAGCAAAATTAGTTATGGTTTTTTGTGGTACTAGAAGAAATGTTGATTTTGTAACTGAGAATTTAAATCATTTTGGAATTAAAGCAAAAGCAACTCATGGTGGAATGAATCAAAATAAAAGAACTAAAGTTTTAGATGAATTTAATAGTGATAAAGGAGTTACTGTTTTAGTTTGCACAGATGTTGCTGCAAGAGGATTAGATATTTCTGGAGTTAGTCATGTTTACAATTATGATTTGCCAAAAACAAGTTCAGAATATATTCATCGAATTGGTAGAACCGCACGAGCTGGAGAGGATGGAATTGCAATAAGTGTTTTATGCAGTAGAGATTATGAAAATTTTAGTAATATTTTACGTGATGAAGAATTAAAAATAGAAAAATTAGAGACACCTTTAGTTGAAAGAGTAAGTATTATTACATCTCCTAGACGAGAAAATTTTAGAGGAAGAGATGATAATAGGGGGAGTAGAAGCCCTAGAAGTGGATATGATAAGGGAAGAAGTAATTCAGGAAGAAGTTATAGTAAGAATAAACCAACAGGAAATAGGAGTGGTTCAAGAGATAATCGAAGTGATTCTAGTAGAGATAGACCAAGAAATGATAGAGAAAGAAGTTCGGGTTCTTCAAATAGAACGAGCTATGGTAGAAGTGGTTCAAGAGATAATCGAAGTGATTCTAGTAGAGATAGACCAAGAAATAATAATAGTCGATCAAATGGATCTAGAAGAGATAATAGTAAAAGTTTTGGAAGAAGAAGATAATTTAATAATTATATTTGTCCAGAATCAATAAACTTAATCATTAATTTTTCAACAATAACTTGAGGAGCAAAACCTTTTCTACTACATAATTTTACAAAATCATCATAAACTTTTCTACTTATGTTATAATCTATTCTTACTTTTTGTGGTCCGGGAGGTGTTGATGCCATATTTTGTTTAGTTAAATTAAGCTTATAAATGTTCTTTATAATTTTAAAAGGTTATTTAAATTAAATAATTATTAATTTATATGGCAAAGGGATACACTAAACATAAATTTACTCCGCTAACTGAGGATGAAATAAAAGAGAAGTATAAAGATATTCAGGATGAGCTTAAAGAAGTTTTGGAATGGGAAAAAGAAGAGGAAGCAAAATTAGTTGATAAAAATTCTTCTCCTCAAAGAAAAGGGGCGGCGAAAAGAGCGTTAAGGAAAGTTGCAAGAAGAATAAATACTGTTAAGGGGCAGATAATATATTGGAAATTAAGAATTGCTGGAGAGAGTCATTTTAAGGCAAGTATTGAGATGAATGAGTATTGGGCAAATTGTAACGAAAAAGAGAGTTCTGAGTAAAATATAAGGATATATAAAGGGTGAGAGGGAATATTTTTTATGGTTAAATCCAAATTGAAAGAAAAATCACAAAAAAAAGCTTGTTTTGGAACTAAGGAATGGTCAGAAAATTCTGGCATATGTAATGGTTGTGAATGGAAGGATGAGTGTGGAAAGATTAGAGGAAAAAATAGATAATTTAATTTCTTGAATATTTATCAATTTTCCTTGGCTTTATTCCTTTTCTTAAATCTTGAATTTGTGCATTGTCTCGTTCTACATTAAAAGTATCAAAAGCTATTCTTTTTAATCTAGAATATTCTGCAACTGAGGAAGCACAAATAACCATCTCATTAACTTTCCACATACCTAAATTTGCATCTAGACTAAAGTCTGGAAGATACTGTCCCATCATTTCTTTAAAATCATAATTTTCTCCTATTTCAAATGTTCTTTCTATAATTTCTGCAACTTCATCTTCTGGACGTGCAAACTTTTTATCAACAAAATCTGGGTGTCCCAACTTTGTTAAAAGTAGAGGGCATCTTTTTGCTTGAGCTTCTGTCATTTGGGAATTTAATCCAGTTAAATTTCCATCATCTCCAGTTTCAAACCAATCAGAAATGTTTCTAGTGTAAACCCCGCTTCCTTCTATTTTATTCCAGTAATTATTCATGTTTAAATTAACTTTATAATAATCTGAGGCTTTGTTAAGATTAATCAATCCTAAAGAAAATCTTGCAACTCCAGTTAGAGTTTCACTTCCAACAGTTTCATAAGGCAAAATAACTTTTAGAGTTCCTTCTTTTTTTGCAAATAATGTTGAGGAAGACCAAAAATTTCCTGCTAAATCTGGAGAGTTTTCAAAATTTTTAATTCTTAATAGTCGAATGTCTGCTTCTGATGGAATAACTCCTTCTGATTTATCATATCTCTCTAATAGGGATGGGACTATCTCTATTGTTTCTCCATAATGTTCGCTTATTCCTCGAGGTAGTTCTAGCATAGTAGCCTTCGAATAATAATGGGTATATAAAGATTATTCTTTTAGAAATATTTATTAAGGATAATTACTTAATTAAAATATAAAAATGGTAAAGAAAAAGAGGATGAATATTCAATCTTGTAAGACTAATGGATGTAATACATGTGGTGGAGGAGCGTATGGGTTAGGAATTATAGGTGCTTTGGTTTATTATATTTCTACTGCAACTAGTTTTTGGGGCGGAGTTGTTGGAGTTTTAAAAGCATTAGTCTGGCCTGCTTTTTTAGTATATGAATTATTAAAGTTTCTTGTAATGTAATTATTTATTTATTAATTTAATCCACTTAAGAGAACCTTCAAGTCTTCCAAAGTGAGCTCTTTGTCCTTGTTCCATTCCTGCTTCGTATGCTGATTTTAATACAGGAAGTTGTTCTCTTTCCCATGATTCTGTTTCAGAATAAACTTCTCTAAGAGCATCGTTTAAATCTCTTATATCTGTATAAAGACTGGTGTTATCCTTTCCATCTAGAATGTTTGCTCTAACTCTTTGTGCATTAGGGATAGGCATTTTAACTGTTAATATTCCGGAAGGAGATTCAGAGATATTAAAATATCTTTGGAGATTTTCTAGAACTATTGATTTTCCTGGTTCATATCTAGGGAAATACATTGATAATTCAAACGAGATATTTGCATCATAGGCTCCTTTTCCTGGAGTGGAGATTATTTCAATTGGAAGACCATGAGCATAGTTAATTGGTGGATTGTTTGATTTTCTTCCAAAGTTTGAACTAATTCCTTTTTCTAACTCCCATGCTGCCATAGTTTCCAAAACTCCAGGTTCGTAATATGATTTAAGTGCGGTTGGTCCGTTTTTAACTCGAGTATCTGGCAAAAGGTTTAACATTAAAGCCATTGTATGTTCATGACGGCTTCTCATTAATTGTTTTTCATTAAATCTATCTCCATTATCATTAGATTTTTTAATTCGTGCTTCAACTTCTTTCAAATCTTTTTCAAATATTTCTTTTATATAATCGCTGCATGCAACCGCCATTGTTCTGTACTTTGCCCAGTATTCTGCTCCAGAAAATCCGGCTTTTGAATCTCTAACAGTATCTGTAAATACAGCTAATTCAATCATTTTCTTCATAATTCCTTCATCAGACATTTCAGCTTTGTTTACTATATGGGTATTAACCGGAAATTGCCCTTGAGAAATCCAGCCTTTTTCGCCATTTGATACATCAAAGTGAATATAATCTAGAGTAGAAAAAAAATCTGGAGTGCTGTTATGTTGAGTCATATCAGGAATTCTTTTGATGTGCAAAATCTCATCTCCTAAAGATTTATTATGTCTTTCATTAGCTCCACTTTCTCTCATTTTTTGATTAAACTTTAATTCCCATTTAAGTCTATCTGGGTATTCTTCCTCATTGAAATATCCCCCGATTTTCATTCCTCCAAATTGTGGATCTGGAGCTTTTGAAGCAAATGATTGTTGTTCTAACCATTTTCTAAGATGCTCGTTTACTACTTGAACTTGTTTTTTTCCAAAATCAGAATAAGTTTGTGCTTCAGAAATATTATTCTTAGTAATTAATTCATTTGTAATACTAACTTTAACTGGTTTGAACATGATTTGAAATGTTGATTAGCATTTATAAAAATTATTGTAATAGAAAAGAGATATGCCTACTGCGAACAAAGTATCCTTCGTGCACATTCGGTGAGAATTGTTTAAACTTGTTTCAATTTTTCTAGTTTCCATCGCTGTTGTGTGCGATCACAGGAATTAATGATCTAAGAAGAACTTCATTATTTGCATCAGTAGGATTTATAAATATTTGATCAACAGAAGCCCTATCCTCATAAAGCTCTAACCTAGATTTAACCAATTTAGATGATTCTTCTAAAGCTTTTCTTTTAGTTTTGAAAGGCAAAGTTTCATAAGGATTCCAAATCCCTCCAAAAGGATTACTAATCTCTTCACCATCTTTCATTTCTTCAAGATTAGAATTTGCATACTGCCTTTTTCTACGAATCTCAAGGTCATAACCCATCTTTCGCAACTCAGAAAGACTATAATTTCTGGGTTCTAGAGTAAAATCTCTAGCCCGATGAGAAACAATGAAAATTTCTTCGGCAAAAATAATTTCACTTCTTCCTCCAGGACCCCCTCTTCCCGGACAAGGACTATCTCCATTAAACTCAATATATCTCAAAAAAAGACGGTCTCTATTTCCAGAAAGAGTTAAAATTTCGACACCATCTTTCACCTGATCACTTGAAGTTCTTATTTTCATTTCCAAATAAAAAGTAATTTCTTTATAAATTTTATTATTTTAGAATATAATCATTCCTAACGCCCACGCCGGCGTGTGTGGACATGTGTCGGAATCTAGGGTGGAGAATTACCCGCTTGCTAATACTTTTTTTAATTCTTCTAATGTTTTTTCTAACTGTTGATTTTGAGGTCTCAAAAAATCATAAACATTAACAATCCTATGCCATGCTAACCTTAGATCTTCTTTAAATTTGTTAAAATTTGTTTCAAGAGTTTTATCAGTTTCATAGATTGCGTTTTTTATATGCCATGAATGGGCTATGACATTTCTAACTCCTCTTAATCTATGGAGAATTTCAAAAGTTTCCTGACAAATTAGATCCCATTTTTTTAATAAATGGATTTTTTGAGAGAGACTGATTTTATCTTATTAATGTCTGCTTCAAATATTCACGAATATCGGAGCATACACAATACTATCTCTAAAATTCCAGGAGTTACAAGAGTGAGAACATATTTTGTCACGCAATCTTTTGGAAGAAATCGTATCTTATTGGATTTCTACGACTATTTTTCAGAAAAGAAGGAAGGAATAAATAATTAGAAAGATATATCAAATTTAGATAATTCTAAAATAAGTTCCTTTTTATTAGTAAATAAAATAGAGTTAATCCCTGCATCTTTTGCAGCACGTATATTTTCTTCTAAATCATCCACGAAAATACATGAAGAACCAGTAATATTTAACTCTTCAAGGATATCTTTAAACCAACTAGTATTTTTTAATCTTTTAGCCTCAGTAGAAGAAAATACCCTCTCAAAAATATCAAATAATCCCCTATTTTGATTTATCTGTTGATGAAGCAAATTAGTATTTGTAATACAGACTAGATTATAATTTTGTTTTAATTTTTTTGCTAAATCAATCATTTCGTAATCAATCACACTATGTTTTTTATATGCTTCACTATAAACTTTATGGAGCAATTCTATTGGGGCATCACTATTTACTGATTTTCGCAAATAATCAAAATATTGGTTGATAGATATTTTACCTTCCACGAAGTCTACATAAAAGTTATGATGAGGGCCTTTTTTAGGTCTTATAGTCACCCCTGTTTTTTTTATCATTTTTTCGTCAAGTTTATTATGATCTATTGTAAAAAATACCTCCCCTAAATCAAACATAATGATCTTTATTTTATTTTTCATAATAGAATAATTTGAAGAGTAATTATAAATCTTTTGAAATTTTTTAAAATAGGAGAAATTAAGATTCCTAGAACTGCTAAGGCAGATATTATTTTTGATATTAAATGAAAGAAGTATGGGATTGAAGTTGAAACGGGAAAGATGCCAGCGGCTCGATTAAAAGAAAAAATTCATCACAAAAAATTATCCGAAATAATAAAAACCATCTAAACACTCAACCACCTCAAATACAAAAACATCACAATCGGCATCAAAATTAAAAATGATTCCCATGAAAAACAACAATTTCTCAACGTTTCCCAAGCAGGGAGTGTATCAAACCTGCAACATTAGGAATCTTTGTATTAAGTGTTAGAACCCCCTAGACACATTTTAATGTTTTTATATAAGGAAAAATAAGATACGCCCATCAAAATCACAAAAGTCCCTAACGCCCACGCCGAGCAAGTCAGTAAAATGTTATCCTCGTGGGAACTCGCCCTTTTAATTTAATTATCATTAGATTTCTCCTCTTCTGCTTCTTTCTTCAATTCCAAAAGTTTCTCGTACCATTTAGGTTCTTCATATTCTTCCATCGCTGTTGTATGCGATGGGAAGGATTTTTAAATCTTGTAGAGATACATTTTGGGTGATTATATTTCTTATTTGTTGTAGACCCCTAAAATATGGGTGACCACAAAATAATGGATTTGTAGACACCTAAAAGAAAAGATTTAAATATTGTAGACACCTAAATATATTATGAACTTAGAGAAAAGAAAAATTGGGAAAAAGATAAAGTATTATCTTGCACATTCTTATCGTGAAGGTTCAAAAGTACATAAATTTAGAAGGTATCTGGGAACAGATCTAAGTGAATCAAAAATAAAAGAAAGAATTAATATTGCCGAAAAATTGATTTTAGAAGAAATACACAAATACAAAATAATGAAAGATCCTCTAAAAATTGATTTATCTCCTGAAGAAATTACTTCATTAAAAATGTTAGAATCTGAAATTCCATTAAAAATAAATCATTTATCTGAAGGAGATTGGGAAAAGTTCTCCGAAATATTTTCATATAATACTAATGCTATTGAAGGAAGCAAAATAAACCAAAAGGAAGTTGTTGATATTCTTGGAGAAGATAAATGGCCAGATAAATCTAAGGAAGATATAGCAGAGACTTATGGGGTTGATGAAGCAATAAAATTTATTCGAATTACAAAAGAACACATTTCTATTCAATTAATTAAAAAGATACATAAAATTGTCTTCAAAAACTCTAAACCTTTTGCAGGTAATTTTAGAAAAAAAGGGGAAGAAGTGGTGGTAATGACTAAATCCGGAAAAATAGTTCACGAAGGTGCACCACAAACAAGAATAAACTATCTATTAAAAGAACTAATTGAATGGTATGAGAATAATAAGAAAAAATATCCTGCATTCATTCTGGCTGCAGTAGTTCATAATCAGTTTGAAAACATACATCCATTTGCAGATGGAAATGGAAGGGTTGGAAGGATATTATTAAACAATATCTTGATAAAACATAATCTTCCCCCGTTAAACATAAATCTCAAGAATCAAGGAGAATATTATGAGTCATTACAAGAATATGAAAAAAATCAGAACATAAAACCCACAATTAATCTTTACATCAAAGAATACAAACAACTAGAAAAGGATCTGAAGAAAGACAGTCACCAGGTCCACAACTAAACCTTATTTTATTGAGATGTAGACGTAATAGTACAAAGGGGTCGTGAGTGGTTTCGATGGGAATCGTTTAATTAAATAGAATATGACAAATTTCTAACAAAAGTGATTCCCATGAAAAACGCTGGAACCAGAACAGCTAATTCAATAAAAGCAACATCCTAAAAACTTAAATTCGTAAAACCTCATGTTTATAAGTAATTTTTTCAATCCATTTTAATGATAAATATAACTGACTTTTCAAAAAGGTTTGGAAGAGAAAATTTATTTGAAGAAATTAATTTAATCTATCATCTGAATAAAAGAATAACTTTAGTTGGAAAAAACGGAGCAGGAAAAACAACATTTCTAAGGTGCTTAGGTGGGCAAGAAGATTTTTTAGGAAGAATCTCAATGGATGATCACAAGATAAGTATGATGGAGCAAGAGAATAATTTTGAAAATTTAGACAAAACTTTTAATGATTATCTAAAAGATAAAAAAAGTAGACTAGAAGAAAAAAGAAAAGAATTAGAATTGAAAATGAGTGAACCAGAATTCTATGCAACTGAAGAGAAATTCAATAGATTGCTTGACAAATACAATCTTCTATTAGCAGATAGTTCTTTTGATATTAAAGAAGCAAATTTAATCTCAATATTAAAAAAATTGAACATGGAAGGATCTATATTGGATCAAAAGATTTCTGAGCTAAGTGGAGGCCAAAAAATAAAATTACGTTTAGCAGAGTGTTTAGCAAAAAAGGCCGACATATACTTATTAGACGAACCAACAAATCATCTGGATTTAGAAACATCTGAATGGTTAGCAGAGTACATTTTGAAAAATATTCCTTCACTAATTGTAATTTCTCATGATAGATATTTTTTAAATGAGATAGTGGATGAGGTCTGGAAAATTGAAGAAAAAAAGATAAAAAAGTATCCAGGGAAGTATGATAAATATGAAATAGAAGAAGCAAAATATCTCGAATTACTTAGAATTAAGTTTAAAGATAATACAAAAAGGAAGAAAAAACTCTTAGAATCAGCAAAAGAAAAAAGGGACTGGGCCGCACGAGCAGGAAGTAAAAGACTCAAACACTTAGCAGAGAGATTGCAAACAGATGCCGAAAAAATTGATTTAGGGATAAATCCTGAAGATCTTATAATTGAAATGAAAATACATTTCACAAATAAAATGTTGCACAATTGTGAAATTTTCAGATTAATTGATATAACAAAGAAATTTGGAGATAAAATCCTTTTCAAAAATATAACAAAAGAAATTGAGCAAGGAGAAAAAATTGCAATAATTGGGGCAAATGGTGCGGGAAAAACAACTTTTCTAAAAATCCTGACTGGGGATGAAAAAGTTAGTAAAGGAGAGTTAAGCAAAAGAAAAAATCTCAAAATTGGTTA
>Ga0222658_1000249_pt1 | contig 32033 bp, 27 predicted proteins | sample AntAcemetagen476_FD_179830 | JGI IMG/M metagenome (GOLD analysis project Ga0222658, IMG submission 179830) | Saline water microbial communities from Ace Lake, Antarctica - #476 | ecosystem: Environmental > Aquatic > Non-marine Saline and Alkaline > Saline | place: Antarctica: Ace Lake... | reverse complement strand
AAAAGATATTACAATAAAAGAAGGAATAAAACTATCTCTAAAAATTCTAAAAGAAATACAAGAAGATAATTTTAATATAAAAAGATATGAACTAGTAATTGTTGAAACTAAAACAAAAAAACTAGAAAAAATAGACGGCGAAGAAATAGAAAAAATATAAATTCTCACATTTTAATAAGAAATTTTAACAATTTACAACTTACCCAATTATTTCCCAAAAACCCTAATATTCTCCAAAAAACCAAACTCCCAAAAGATTTATAAACAAAATTTCAACTTAAATTAGTATGACAACAAAGAAAGGAAAGAAAATTTCAGGCGGAAAGTATATTCAAGCTAGAAAGAAAAAACTATGCGAAAGACCTGGTCAAAAAAGAACAGTTAAGCTAGGCGAAGAAAAAAGAAGAACAAAAAGAACAATGGGCGGTAACGAAAAAACTTTCATGCTTAAAGCACAATTTATCAACGTAGAAAAAGATAAAAAAACTCTTAAAGCAGAAATAACAAACGTTTTAGAAACTCCATCAAACAGATTCTTAGCTAGACAAAACATTCTGACAAAAGGTACAGTTGTAGAAACTGAATTAGGAAAAGTAAAAGTTACAAACAGACCGACTCAAGAAGGTTTAGTTAATGGTATTTTATTAAAAGAAGAATAATTTTGAAAGAAAATAATTTTGAAAATTTTACAACAATATATTAATAAATAATTTTTACTTAATCTTTATGCTTTTTAGCACCAAGAACACCCTCTCCATAAGAATCTTTTACCAACAATCTCACTTTGCGCTCTGAATGTAGTTCCAAAGAATATTTACCATTTCTAACTTGAGCCAAAATATCCTCATATTCTCTTTTAGCAGTTTCTCTATCTGGATATGGCTCATCATTAACAAACCCTGAATCCAAACCTTCCACTCTTAGCTCAGTCCTTAAGCCCGCTACCTTCGAATCAGTTAAATGCAAACTAAAATAAGAATTTTCCTTAACTGTTATATTTTTCAAATCCACTGGAAAATTAAATGGACCTTCATTATTTCCCAATGAAAAATTTAAATTAACTGCCATATTTTCTAAACCCATTGGAACACCAGTATTTTCAAGTATTTTTCCTTCATCAGTTGGTATTCCGTGTATCATAAAAACTATACCCCCCGCTCTATTTAAATATTTATATTTAAAATTACATTATTTAGAATTACTAATCTTCAATCGCATCCACTCTTCCCAAAAATCTCATTCCACACTTCCCAAAAGAAATTTTTTCACTCCCTTCCCCCCAAAAATTTTTTTCTTCAAAAAAAATTTCCCCAAACTCCATCCTCAAACTCCCTCATTTCATTCACTCGTTTCCCATCACTCAAAAACCTTCTCAAAAAATCTCCCAACTCCCAAAACTCGAAAACAAGTTTTCTCATTTCCCAACATACCAATTTTTATCAAACTTTTTTCGTTCCCCCAGAATTTTGATTTATTTTTTAGTCAAGACAAAGTTAAAAAATTTCGACGCGTACAAGCGGTACGTAAGAAATTTCTTTAACGAGTATTGGCAAAAAAGAAACAAAATTAAACTTTAAGCCAAGTTGTTTCGTAATATAGGACATCCCTCTCGTCGTCAACAATCCCCAACAATAACTTTTTCTTAGTAGAATGAGCAACTCTATTTTTAGCACTAAATTCATTCCAAGTAGTTCTATTAGCCTCATGCTCAACATAAACAATCCATTTAGAATGCGCTTTTCCCATCCTCTTACCTTTCTCATAAACTCTAAAATCAGCTCCAAATTTCAGAGCAGTCTTAACCAAATATCCTTTCTTTCTCAAATCACTAAACACCGCATACTTTAACTGAATCTTTTTATCTAACCTAGAAAACTTCCTAAGTAATTCTTCAAAATCCAATTTCTTAGAACCACTAGAAACTTCCATCTTTTTTCCTTCAACTAAATATAAAACCTCACAAAAACTATAATTTATTTTTCCAGAACTCTTCGCTCCATAAAAACTCCTCTCAAAAAAACTAAACGCATCGATAGAACTACTAAAAACAGCCCCCGCCAATAAATTTGCATTAATCATATCAATATACAACAATAACAATATTTAAAAATATCTTTTTCTAAATTTTAACATGGCAGAAAATAAAAGTTCAAATTCAAAAACTTTATTAGCCAAACTTCTCTTATTGTTATAAACCAGAGCTTAATTTTAAGTTCTAAGAATTCACACAAGAGAAAAATATATCAAATGGAACAAGAAAACGAAAAAATAGATTTCAAAGGAATAGAAAAAAAATGGCAAGAAAGATGGGAATCTGAAAAAACATTTGAAGTTACAGAAGACTCAACAAAACCAAAATACTATTGCTTGGAAATGTTTCCATACCCATCCGGCTCAGGACTCCATATGGGACACGCATGGAATTACACGATTGGAGATATTCTAGCACGATTCAAAAGAATGAACGGATTCAATGTATTACATCCAATGGGCTACGATTCACTAGGATTACCAGCAGAAAATGCAGCAATCCAAGCAGGAAAACATCCAGACGACTACACCAACGAATCAATTCCAAATTTTATAAAACAACAAAAAAAAATTGGACTAAGTTATGATTGGTCACGAACATTATCTTCACACGAGGCAAATTATTACAAATGGGATCAATGGATTTTCTTAAAAATGTTAGAAAAAGGACTGGCTTATCAAAAAATTTCAGCAGTAAACTGGTGCAACAAGTGCAACACAGTTTTGGCAAATGAACAAGTTCACGATGGTAAATGCTGGAGACACGAAGATACCGCAGTTGAAGTTCGCCAATTAAAACAATGGTTCTTAAAAACAACTCATTATGCCAATGAATTATACGAAAACTTAGACAATATGGACTGGCCTGAAAAAACAAAAGCCATGCAAAAAAACTGGATTGGAAAGTCTCACGGAACAGAAATAAATTTCAAAATAGATGAAGAAACTTGGCCAATATTCACAACAAGACCTGATACAATATACGGAGTAACCTTTATGGTAGTTTCAGCTCAACATGAAAAATTAAAAAAATTAACAACAGAAGAACAAAAAAATGACGTAGATAATTTCCTTAAAGAATTAAAAAGCGTTTCAGAAAAAGATTTAGAAACAATGGATAAATTGGGAGTCTTTACGGGAAGTTATGCAATAAATCCCATAAATGATGAAAAAGTCCCTGTATATGCCGGAAACTTCGTTGTCGCAGACTATGGAGCAGGAATGGTCATGGCAGTTCCAGCACATGATCAACGAGACTTCGAATTCGCAAAAAAATATAATATTAAAATTAAACAAGTAATCACAAATAAAGACCCACTTGACTTTAAAAATAAATATGACAACAGCAAAGCATTTACAGGACCAGGCATACTAATTAACTCCAAACAATTTAATGGCATGGATAACGAAGACGTAAAAAAAGAAATTACAGAATATTTAACAGAAAAAAAACAAGGAAAAAAAGTAACAAATTTTAAATTAAGAGACTGGGGAATTTCAAGACAAAGATATTGGGGAACACCAATCCCAATTATTCATTGCAAAAAATGCGGAGCAGTTCCAGTGCCAGAATCAAGCCTTCCAATTGAACTTCCAAAAGATATCAAATTCGGAAAAGGAAATCCCTTAGAAACAAACGAAAAATGGTTAACAGCAAATTGCCCCAAGTGTGGCGAAAAAGGTAAAAGAGAATCTGATACGATGGACACCTTCGCAAATTCATCATGGTACTTCTTAAGATACTGTGACCCAAAAAACAACAAAGCAATATTCGATAAGAAAAAAGTAAAATATTGGTGCCCAATTGACAGCTATATTGGTGGAGCAGAACACGCATGCATGCACTTAATTTATTCAAGATTCTACACAAAATTCTTAAGAGATTTGGGCTTAATTGAATTCGGAGAACCAGCTATACGATTATTTCATCAAGGAATGCTTCGAGCAGAAGGTGGAATAAAAATGAGCAAATCCAAACCCGAGACTATTGTTTTACCCGAAAATGTTTCTGATAAATACGGAATAGATACTGCAAGATTTTTCCTATCCGGACTAGCTTCTCCAGATAAAGATATAGACTGGTCAGAAAAAGGAATAACTGGAAGTTCAAAATTTATAAAAAAAATATTTAACTATTTCGAAAATAATAAACCAAATAAAGATTCAAAAGAAGTAGAAATAAAACTAAATAAAACAATCAAAAATATATCAAAATACTACGACAATTTTGAATATAGAAAAGCAACAATAGAATTAAGAGAACTCTTCGACTTAATAATAAATAAAAAAATAGCATCAAAAGAAACTCTAGAAAAATCTCTACAATTACTTAATCCAATCTGCCCACACATAACTGAAGAACTTTGGGAAAAACTAGAAAATACTAATTTAATATCAACTAGTAAATGGCCAAAGATTAAAGAAATAAAAGAATCACAAAACAACGAAGAAAATCTAAACGAAAAACTAATAACACAAATAAATAAACTGATTGAAAAAGTAAACGATAAAGAAAAAATATTCATTTATATAATGCCATTTGAAATAGAAAAAATAGATAAAAAAACAATAAAAAAAGAAACCGGAAAAGAAATTGAAATCTTTGCAACAAATAATAAAAACAAATACGATCCAGAAAATAAAGCCAAAAAAGCAAAACCAAAAATGCCAAGTATATACTTAGAATAAACCGAACCTTTTTTAACAACATTCTTCACATGCACCAATGAAGAAAAAAAAATGATAGGATATATCCAATTAATTTTGTTTAAAAAATTCAATCTTCTAGCTACAATTAGATTAGTTAGCTTCAACCATTTACTAGAAGACCGAAAAGGATTTTATATCCAACGCTCGAATCTAGAAGATTCAAACCTAGTCACCAAATTCAGAGTTCAATATACTTGGCCACCATATCATGAGAGCTTACCTATTTTTCAAAACTACTTTTACTTTATACACATTATCAAGATTAAATAAATCTACTTTTTTTATTTAACTTTTTTAAATCTCTTTTCTAAAACGGGCAGCTCTTCTTTTATCTCCTGCAGTCTTTCTTGATACTTCTTCATTCTAATACCATAAACCAAACTAGAAATAGAATTTTTCTTAAATCTCTCTTCTTGCGCCTTCTTAATCAACCCAATTAAAACCTGATCTTCTATTTTCATTTTTCTTATCCTATTACTTAAAAATTTCTTCTCAAACTTCCTATAAATAAAATACCCTATAAATAAAATTAAAAATATAAAAACAAGTAAATGAATCCAATATCTTTGAAAAAAAGTCTTAACCCCATTTCTAATCCCAGATAAAGTTGAAAGCTCCGATTTTTCTTGCTCAAAATCTACCCTAAATTCTATAAGCAAACTTTCAGCATCATTATACCTATCTTCCCTAAAAGCAATTTTAGCACTTTCCAAAATATTTTTCGTTTCTTCCGAAGTAACCTCACTTACTTTACTTTCCTCAATAACTATTTCATCAAATAAAAAATATGCTTTTTCAAGTCTCTGCTCAATATCTTCAAAATAAATAAGCACACTACCATAATCAATATTTTTCCAATCAATCAACCTTAAGGCACTTGTAGCTTCAGACTTTTCAAACTGAGTTGAATCAATATCTCCCCTTAAAATTGAAGCATATCTAGCTTGTTCAAAAACCCTTTTAGCTTCAAATAAACTATCATTAACATACAAAATAGAAAAATTATTTTCAATCATCTCCTGAACAATTTGCTCTGAATTATTAATCGCCAAACTTGCATCCACCATTGCAACGGCCTTTGTTTCAATTAAATTAGTGCCCTCTATTACCTCTGCAGATATAAAAAATAAAGAAGAACTTAAAAACAAAAGAAAAACCAACAAACTTAAAACTAAAATATTTTTCATCTTACTTTTTTCTAACCCCCCTTATCTTTTTTTTCTTATCCAGAATATTTTCTTTTCTATTAAAAGGTCTTTTCAAAAAACCCCAAATACTTAAAAACATAATTCTAGCCTTCCCCTTGCCGACAACATTCTTTCTCGCCTTTATAACTTCCTTGTTTAAACTTTTTTTTACAACCTGCTTATTCATATTTTTATTTTTTCCTTTCAATAGTTCCAAAGTTATCTTTTCCCCCTCTATCTCAGCAAGTCTCTCATTCAATATCTCAAACTGAGCCTTATATTCTGACTCCGAAATTTTATTATCTCGATAATAGATTTCTTGCAATTTCCTTATTTCACTCTCAACCTGCATTCTTTCCAATTTTAATTCCTGAATAATCTGAACGGACTTCAACATCCTTATTCTCTTATTTCTCAAAGTTAATCTTTGTTTTCTTATATTAACCAATTTACTTTGATGTTGATCCATTATACTATGATATTCTCCACTAGAACTCTTTCCAAGAAAATAATTCCTTTGAGATACCTGCATTAACTTTCTTATATTTTCCTCCTCGCTATTAATGTCCTCTATTCTTCTCGTAACAGAAGACTTCCTATATTGCTTATAACCAAAAAATACAAAAATAATAAAAAAGCCAATAACTAAAAGAATAAAATACCAATACAAATAAAAGAAAAGTCCAAAGTTACCCTTTCTTTCCAAAAGAAGAAGACTCCTCGCATCCATAATTCTTTCTTCTGCCATAACATAATCTCCCCTTTCAAAAGATGCGATCGCTAAATTCAACATATCTGAAACATCATCACTAGCAAACAATGAGTTAGCAGATATCAATTGCTTCAAAGTAACATTCCTATCATTTCCTCTAAAATCATTCATAACATTCCCAGTCAAAAGAAAACTCTTTTTAGGATCCTGTACAGCACTAGCGACTCTTCTAATTAAATTATCTACGCCAAAAGCCATATCTCTTATTTCTATTACTTCTTCTGCTAAAACTTGTGCCTCCTTATTTCTATTTTCATATAATTTATTTTTTGCTAGAGATAATAATCCATCTGCATCCTTAATATTAAAATCTGCTTTTCTCATATCTTCAACAGCCCTTTCTGCTTCAGCTAAACTTAAACTACTTTCTTTCATTGAAACCTCCTGAATTATCAACAAAATATTTTGAGTTTCCGTATAACTTATTTCAGAATTTTCACCAGACCTAACAACACGCCCCTTTATCACAGCCTTCAATTCATGCTCCTCATAAGATTCTTTATACGAAGGTATTTTTAATTTAATTAAAAAACTTTTGGATTCTCCAGGATTTATCTTTCCAATTTTAATAGGAGATGTGGATATATACTGGGATAAAAATCCAGTTAATTCTAACTCTAAATTTTGTAAACTCATATTTTTGAAATTATTTTCAATTACAATTTCAAAACTATCTTCCTGGCCTCTAACAATTTCTATTGTCTTTGAATACACGGCTGATTCCGCACCACCCTTAGAAAAACCAGATCCACCCCCTCCCCCTCCAGAACTTCCCACCTCAGGCACAGCACTAGTTCCAGCAAGAGCACTTACTGTTATTTCCTTGGTATCATTTGCCGAATCTGCAGAAGTTGCACTTCCAGTAGCAATTATATTTACTAATCCAAGAGAACCTCCAATACTAGTTTCTATAGTGTTTGTTCCAAAGCCACCAATAGGAATTACACCCAAATTTCTATTCTCTGATCCAGAAGTAATTGTAAATCCACTTGGAAGAGTCCAGTTTAAATAAGAATCTTGAGCATCTTGAGTTCCAAAATTTTCTAACTTTGCAACATACCCAACATTAGAATCCCCAACCGTAACCAAAGCAGAATAAGTTGGTATTGTAACAACCAAGTAAGGACCATCTGCAGTTTGAATATTTAATTGTTTTTCGTATGTCCTAGCACCCAGAACAGAAACAATTGTTAAATTATAATAAAATAAATTTGTAGTCAAATCCGTTGTATTAACTAAAATAGCTAAACTCAAATTATCCCCCGAAGAAATTGAATAACTAGCATTATCATCATTCGTATAATTAATATTAAATCTACTACTTATTGTAGAAACCACAGAAATATTAAAATCCAATGAACCATCCCCAGTATTATTTAGATATAAAATACCCAAACTATTATTTTCACTTCTTTGCACATATGTAATAGATTTTGTATCTGGAATTGTCGTAGAATTCAAAAATGATATATCATCTTCAACCACCAAAGTATAATTAGAAAAAATATTTTGATTTCCTGCTGCATCCGTTGCATTAATCTGAAAATACCAAGTTTCATTTTGAGGAACAAATGAAGCATTGTAAATAGTATTAGTCTCAGCCCCATAATTTATCGTTGTTAAATTGCTCATTATTATTGAAGTCCAACTCGATGCAGAAGAATTCTTATACATAAATACAACACTTGAAATATTATAATCCTCCACTATACTAGCATTTATATTCACCCTTACTCCAGGATCCAAATCAGTTGTTGTGTTAGGAGAATATGTCACATTATAAATCAAGGGAAAAGTATCATCTGAAATTACAACAAAATCTGACTCTGTTAAATTATTTCTACCCGAATCGTCATATAGATAAATCTGAGTAGTAAAACCGGGTGGAGAAGAATTTCCCGCAGCAATAGTATAATTCAAGCTATCACTTAAACCAGATAATGAAATTTGAGAAGAATTTTGAAAAACGCCCGTAGCATTATATCCAATAATTGCATAATCTAAACCAATAACATCACTAACATTAGCAAAACAAATAACTTCCCCTGAATCGTTTGCATCAGAACAAGAAAAATAATCAACAGAGGGATTTGTTAAATCAACATAAAATACTACCGAAGAATTTTCCTGATTCTGATTACTTGAACTATCATTTGCATAAAAAGTTAAATTATAAATACCCTCAGAAAACACCACAGTGGAATTCCAATTTACGGTAGAAACATTTCCCAAATCAACAATAGAATCCGAACCATTTTGCCACCCCGCCCAACTCAAAGCCTCATCAGAACTTATGTTTAATAAAATGGCCCCATCCAAATCATAAGTACCATTCGTAGGACTCCAAATTGTTATTGTTGGAAAAGTTGTATCCAACGAAGTAGTATCAACACTAAATACAGTAGAAGCATATCCCAAATTGTTTGAACTATCATTTACATAAAATGTAATATTATGGCTTCCATCTAAAAATACAGATGTCTTTGACCAAGAAGTTCCACTTCCTATTAAACTCACATTTGTGACTCCCACATCCAAAGAATAAACCACAGAACCCACATTTTCATTTGTTGTTATACCTATAAAAATCGAATCTGAAGAATACGTCTGATTTAATGGAGAATTAATAGTAATTATTGGAGCAGTAACATCATTAACATCAAAAGTTGTAGATTCACTAAAATTATTATTTCCAGCTATGTCTGTAGCATAAATTCTACAAGTATAAGTTCCTTTTTCTATATTTGAAATAGTATAATTTGCCCACCCCGTAGAGCTTAAACTTATTGTATGATTTACAAACACTCCTGAAATTGAAGCATTCTCTTCAATCTTAACGGAAGTCAACCCAAATGTATCTTCGATATAAGCATTGCAAATAACATTTTGAGAAACATTCGCAGGATTAGGACTTGCGCTCACACTCGTAATTCTTGGAGCAAGGGTATCAGCATAGAATGTTATGTTATTGTTTCCCGTGTTTAAATTACTTGAACTATCATTTGCATAAACTTCTAAAGTATTGGTAGATTCTACCCCCAAGCCAGTAAGTGTAGAATTCCATTTTCTTAGAGTGGTATTTGACATATCAATAATACTTCCAGAATTTAATTTATACCAAGCACCACTAGCATCTTCATCCGTTGTAATATTTAATTCCTTAGTTGCAGAAGCATAATAAGATCCATTTACAAGTGTATTAATAGTTATAATCGGAACAACTGTATCTAGTAAGGTTGAATCTACCGAAAATGCTACTGAATTTTCTCTAATATTATTTGAACTATCATTCACATAAAAGGTTACACTATATCCCCCATTAGATCCAAGGGCTACTGTATCACTCCATGATTGAGTAGATCCCGAAAGACTTACATTATTCAAACCACCGTCCAAAGAATATTTTGCATCACTTGCATCTTCATCAAGACTAATACTAAATAAAATATCTGTAAGAGAATAAGTCTGATTTAATGGAGAATTAATAATAATTAGCGGAGCTATAACATCATTAACATCAAAAGTTGTAGATTCACTAAAATTATTATTTCCAGCTATGTCTGTAGCATAAATTCTACAAGTATAAGTTCCTTTTTCTACATTTGAAATAGTATAGTTTGCCCAACCGGTAGAACTAAGGCTAATTGTATGATTAACAAGCACTCCTGGAATTGAAGCATTTTCTTCAATCTTAACGGAAGTCAACCCAAATGTATCTTCGATATAAGCATTGCAAAGAACATTTTGAGAAACATTCGCAGGATTAGGACTTGCGCTAAAATTAGTCGCCCTTGGCACAAGAGTATCAACATAAAAAGTAATATTTGTATTTCCTGTATTATTCACGCTATCATTTGCGTAAACCTCTAAAAAATTTGTACTTTCGATTCCAAGACTAGATAGAGTAATATTCCATTTCTTATCGGTAGTATTTGACATATCTGTTAAACTTCCTGAATTAATTTTATACACCGCCCAATTTGTAGTTTCATCAGTTGTAATATTCAAGTCATTAGTTGTCGAAGTATAATAAGTCCCATTTGAAAGTGTATTAATTGTTATAACTGGCGAAGTTGTATCTGCCGCAGCAACATCAATTGTAAAACTTATAGTCGAACTTGCTCCAATATTATTTGAGCTATCATTTGCAGAAAAAACTATAGCATAGGCACCATTACTCAAACCTGTCAAAGAAGCATCCCAAGAAGTTGGAGATATCTCATTCATACTAATATTTGCCACACCATCTAAACTATAACCAGCCCAACTAATATTTTCATTAGTTGTTATTGATACTGTTAAATTTGCTTGATTATATGTAGCACCATTACTTGGACTAGTAACTGTAATCAATGGAGAAGTAACATCATTTATATCAAAACTGACTGAAGTGGAATTTGAATTACCAGCAAAGTCTTCTGCATAGAAAATACACTCATAAGTCCCTGTATTTGTTAATTTACTTCCAATAATATTATAACTCGCAACTCCAGAAACTCCCGAAAAAGCAATTGTGTGATTCTCATAAATTCCTGCAGAATTTTCACTAATCTTAACTGTCGTTATATTATAAATATCTGTCAAAGTAATTGAACAGTTAACTGCTTGCGAAACATTTGCAGGACTTGGGCTTGCAAGAGCATTAGTGAATCTCGGAGACAATGAATCTACATAGAAAACTATTGACTTATTATTTTGATTATCAGAAGTATCATTAGCATAAATTGTTAAATTATATTCCGCTTCATTAGTTAAACTCAAAGTAATATTCCAATTTATTGCAGTATTATTATCTAAATTAACTATACTCCCGCCATTCAACTGATAACCTACCCAGGCTAAATTCTCATCTGAAGTTACGTTAACTAAAATACTCGAAGGGTCATTATATGTTGCATTTCCAGGACTAATTATAATAACTGCAGGAGGGGTTGTATCATCGGGAATTGCATTAACTGTGAAGTAAATTGTAGTAAAAGTTCCCAGATTATTTGAAGTATCATTGGCATAAAAAGTAATATTATGCTCAGCATCTAATAAGCCTACCAAATTAAAACTCCAAGAAGTACCTGAAGTATTACTCATTGAAACATTCGCTTCCCCATCTAAACTATACCACGCAGAACTAGCATCTTCACTTATAGTTATTGATGCTAAAATACTAGAAACACTATATGTGGTTCCATTAAATGGGCTTATCGCTGTAATAACAGGAACCGTTACATCATTAACATCAAATGAAACACTCGTAACATTTGAATTACCTGCAAAATCTTCTGCATAAAAAATACACTCATAAGTTCCAGGGTTTGTAAGCTTAGACCCAGAAATTAAATAACTAGCCGATCCAGAAACTCCAGAAAAAGCAATTGTATGATTCTCATAAATCCCAGCAGAATTCTCTGCAATTTTAACCGTAGTTATATTATAAATATCCGTCCAAGTAACTGAACAATTTACTTCTTGCGAAACATTAGAAGGCGAAGGATTTGCCTGAGCACTAGAATATCTAGGCGCTAATGAATCCGAATAAAAAATTATAGTTTTATTGTTCTGATTATTAGACGTATCATTTCCATAAATTGTTAAATTATATTTTGTCTCTTGAGTTAAACTAGATAAAATAATATTCCAATTTGTAGCAGTACTATTTCCTAAATCAACTATGCTTCCACCATTCAATTGATAACCAGCCCAAGCCAAATTCTCATCCGCACTAATATTGATTAAAGTGCTTGCAGGATTTTTATAGCTTGCATTCTGTGGAGATAAAATTGTTATAGCAGGGGCAGTTGTATCCGCAGGAGAAACTCTTGAAAAATAAATTACCGAAGAAACACCCACATTTCCATAACTATCATTTGAATAAAAAGTAACATTATGCAAACCTAATGTTAAATCACTCACAGTAGCAGACCATTGAGTTGTCGAACTATTTAACATTGTAACATTATTTGTTAAATTAGAATCAAAATTATACCACGCAAAATTTCCTACCTCATTTAATATTATCTGAAAACTCACAGAGGTCTGCGTATAATTGGCATAATTTTCTGGATTTATAACCGTAATTACAGGGGCTGTTGCATCAACTGCATAACTTCCTGCATTAGGATTTGCCGTAGCTGCCTCATCAGAATCATCAAAAATATAAGCATACCAATTATATATACCAGAAGAAGAACTAGCAGAAAAAGTACACGAAACATTTGCACTTTCACTAGCGCTGCAATATTCCGTATCAGAACAACCAGCAGAAGTTGCACTCGCAGAACTACAAACATACATTGTTAATTGCTGAGCATCTGGCTCAGAAGAAACAGTTGAAACATTTACAGTTGCCCCAGAAGCAATAATTACAGCATCATCAACCGCAGAATTAAAAATCGGCAACTGATTAATATTAATTGTCTTATTTACAATTGTCTGAGAAATACCCGCATCATCTACTGAATAATATCTTAAATAATTTACCCCTCTATTAACAGAAGTATACGTAACAATTCCTCCATTGTCAATAATTGTAGTAGGATTACATCCTACAGAAGAAGACGTACAATAATAAGTAGCCGGATCTGAATCAACATTATCAGATTCAGTAATAGTAACTATATAGGGTGGGGCTTGAATATTTATATTAGAATTATCAGTTGTTACTGGAGCAGTATAATCCAAATAAAAACCTACATTTAAATTTGTAGTAGAATTTTGCTCATTACCCAAAGAATCCTCGCAAGCAACATATCTCGTAGTAAATCCTTGTGAAGCAACATTATTAACAGAACAATTTGCTATTGATTCAGAAATAGGACAAACGGAAGTCATAGCAGAATAAGCCAAATCGCTCGAACTCCAACGACAAGACATATTTAACTCTCCAGAAACTAATATATCAGTTCTACCATTATTAGAAATATCAAAATAACTTGCAACACTATCTCCCGCAACACTAATAACCGAAGTTGTTGGAGAAGATGAATCAGTAAGATAAGTAACATTTACAGCAGAAGAATAATCCTCTCCATCATAAACTCTACAATATTCCGTATTTGATGAATCATCTAACGGAGTAGAAATTAGACATGTAAATACATAAGGATAATCTATATCTGTTGTTACACTTCCTCCAGCACAATCTGTATTCAAAGATGTAGGAACATCACTAGTATCACAATATAAATAAAGAGTTCCTTGTTCGGTATCATTTACTCCATGTGTAGTTGTATTTGCGTACACCGTAATTATTTCTCCACCTTTAATGGTTTCATGAGAAGAAGTAATATTTGAAACTATTGGAACCTCATTTGCACTATATTGTTTTTTTATCAAAACGTCATCAATCCACAGATTCTCTCTATTATCAATACTACTTCCTTCAATATAAATATGGAACCCATTATTGAAATATTGTGAATCTGTAATTGTTTGAGAAAAAGTTAACCAAGTTCCTTCTGCATCATCTCCAATTTCATCTATCTGATCATAAGCAGTACCATCCCAATAATTCAAATATACATTATCATTCGGATCTATACTAGTAATCCAATAAGAAAATGATATATAAATCTCAGTAGCATCAGACATATCCATATTATCAGACAACAAATCATTTGTCTTCTTAGATGCCTCCACTGAATGAGTTGGAGAAACAGATCGAGTTATACTCAAAACCCAATCAGTTGCTCCATTATCAGTCCACAAGTTAAGATTCCCACTTTCAAAAGTATCATTCAACATTGTTGCATTCGTTAAAACTGCCGAAGCAAAATTTAAATTAATTAAAAATATTCCAAAAAACAATATTAAAAGAAACTTCTTATTCATTTTTTCCCCTCCATAATTTCCTTCATAGCTAATTCAATTCTCTTAGAAAGCATTATTGCATTTTTATCACAAAACTTTTGAAAATCTTTATAGACTTTTTCCTCTACACTCAATGTCACCTTTTTCTTCACCATACTTTTTCCTTACAAAATCCAATAGAATTTAATCTATATAAATGTTTTCCACATAAATCTAAAAACGTCCCTATAAATTTATATACTTCTATATACTTCTGCAGAAATTCAACTACATTCAGACTTAAAACCAAAAAATTTATATATTCTAATATATATATTATACTGTATTACTTCGGTAATGTAAAGGATGAAAAACTTAGGTTTTTTATCCTTTTTTTATTTGATATAAATTAAAATTATTTTAATAAAATCTTAATCTTACTCAAAAATAATTTTATATCTCTTGGCTCCTCGATTAAACCAATAACATTCTTATAAAGTTTTAACTCGCTTTCATCCATATTCTCTGAAACAAAATATGCTGCCTTAATCTTTCTTTTACCAACTTCTACCAAGATTTCTTTTCTAGGCATCAACCACTAAAATATTTTTTACCATCTTCTCTTTACGTATATACAAAAGAAAATACTTATTTAAATGTTTTTACTAAAACAAACATCCTACTCTTATACTAAATAGCAATAACCCACCCAAATTAATTCGCTTCAACCATTCAATTAACAAATCAGCAAAGATTTTATATCCGACAATCAGACCTAAAAGTTTCAAATCAATAAAGAGTATATCACAACTTCAAAAAACGAAAAACACAATAATTCTCAAATAGATAAATTTGAACAATTATTTATGGATTTTTATAATCGGAATAATTTAACCAATAGGGATTTTATTAATCGTCGCAGAAATATTAATCATAATAATGCTTCCAATTTATAACAGTTTTAAATCAAGTAAGGTAAAGTTAGAAGAATTTATAGTGAAATAATTTGGGAATAGGAACTGCTTTATTGGTAGTAGAGCATTCAAATTCAGAATAATAAAATTACAATATTATACTGTAGTGCTTACCAATTTACTTTTAACCCCTTGGGGCACAATAATAAAGAAAGATAAAAAATAAACCCAAGTAACTTACGGTAACCAATCCATAGCAACAATATTTCCACTTATACCCTTCAAATTCAAAAAAATATCATCAATCCAACCCATATAGATATTAAAAAAAATATTTATATTTTTATCATCCAAAAAAGAAAGATTATTATTACTAATAATTAAAAGAGAAAAAAACATAAAAACAATTATAAAAAATAACAAAATTTTCATTTTACTCTAGATATCCAGAAATTTTTTCAGATCCCTTTTCAATTTTTTCCTTAGCATCAGAAGAAACCCCCCAATCCATATTCACTGCATTTCCAGTTATTTTAACAAAATTTCCAGAGACTGAAACCAACCAAGAAAAATAAATTTTACCTGCACCAACCAAGCCAGACGGAGTCTTCAAATCAACATCTTGTCCTTTAAATATAATTGTGGCAGATAAATAAGAAAACAAAATCAAGCCAATCAAAGTTAATGCAAACAATTTATGTTTAAGTCTTTTCACTTCAATAACCATCCAAATAGCAATAATTAATACCGCTGTTATAAACAATGTCACCCCAACTACCATAATTAAATATAAGCAAGAAACTATAAAAAGGTTTGGGGATACAAAATAAAACAAATTAAATATTACTTTTCTTATATTTAAAAAATTAAAATTAAAATCCCCTAGATTAACTAAATTCAATACTTTAAAGCAAACCAGCGAAGACTTCTTCCGCAAAGGTTCTCGTGCCCAAATGAATACACGTCCAAAGCTCAAAATTGGAATGCTCGAAAACTAAAGAAAATAACCCGCCAGTGCTCACAATCCATAAAATCTTCTTTAAATTCGCTAAAATTTTTATACTAATAGCCCCTCCAGGATTCGAACCTGGGTCACCGGCTTCAAAGGCCGGTATACTTGACCACTGTACTAAGGGGCTATGAAAAAACTACAAAAACATGTTTTATAAAATTAATGATTTCACTAAAATAGCTAAAAAACAATAAGCAATAAGCAAATTAACAAATAAATCAACCTCAAAATCTTTTAAAAATTGCAAATAACCCAAAACTTCTATCCAATATACAAAAAATAACCCAATATGCTTAAAAAGAAAATAAAATTTCTAATACTCCCCAAAAATAAAATAAAAATGAAAAACAAAAAAAAGAGTATACTTATATGTGTTATAATAATAATCGCAATGATTTTTATCGTTAGTTCCCACAGTCCTACAGTAGAAACTCAAGAAGAAAACATAAAAAAATTAATAGAAAACAATTCACCCACTCCTAAAATAAAAAACGAACCAACACAAGAAGAAAAAAACCCTATAGCAATAGAATCGCAATACGAAGAATCCTTTAATAAAATAACAGAATCGTATAAAAAAATAGAAGAAGAAATAAAAAATCTAGAAGAAATAAAAGATGAACTAAAAAACAATAAACAAGAATCAGAAAAAACAGACAAAGAAATAAAAATTTATCAAGAAGAAATAGAAACCTACCAAGAAGAAATAGAAAAAATAAAAGACGAACTAAAAGAATTAAAAAAATCAAAAGAAAATAAATCTTCATTCCCAGTTCCATATGTTATACTAATCATAATAAACATTGGAGGAATAGGAATTTTAATTTTTAATCCAAAGAAAAAACACATAAAATCAAAAAATAAAAAATACCTAGACTTAACAAAATAAAACTAATCAATTAAAAAATTAAACTTCATTTCATCTTTCCCTAAAATAACATTAAAATATTTTTTATCCTCTCCCACTTCCTCAACTCCAACTTCAAAATTATCAAATTCTTTCTTAAAACAATCCTCAACTTCTAGAATATCATCAAAAGAAGAACATCTCTCTTTAACCAAAAAAAGCTTTTCAAATCCAATAATATTCTGATCAACGAAATTAAATTCATAAACAATATCCGAAGAATACTTTACAAAATAGCCAGAAATATTAGAAGTAAATTCCATTCCACTAAAAACAACCTTAAAAAAATCCTCCTCAAACTCTAAAGAAACTTTATCTTTATATTTTTTCTCAACATCTAATTTTTCCATAAATAATTTCTTAAATTCCTCATTTAAATCTTCATCTAAAAAATCAAAAAACCAAACATCATAAATTTTACTTTCAGAATTAATATAACTATATTCCTCATTTTTAATAAATTCTAAATAGGTTTGAAAAAAAACATCCTGAATAGAGCTTTCCATATTAAATTCAAAAATACTTGCATTAATATAAACCCCTTCGATAGCCCCAATATCCTGAATCTCTTCTTGAATTCCATTTCCAACAGAACCAAAACTAAGAAGAGATGCTGCAAAAAGAGTAGCAATTAGAAAAACCAATACAACAATTGAAGCATCACCTCGTCTATTCATTTACAATCACCCGCAATTGATTTTGCTTTATACAATTTAACCTTATAACTAACACCCTTATATTCAAAATCTACAAAAGATTTACTCAAACTATCCACATATATTGTTAATTTATAACTATCATAATTCACATCCGTATATTCACCCTTAAAAAAACTACCCTCAAATAAAGGAAATTTAAAAAAATAAGAATAGCATTCATCATTTAATTCCTCCATTAAAAAATTTCTCAACTCGGCCTCTTTTTCTAAATTCTCATTTTGTATTCTAACTGCCTCATCAGAATCAGAAAAAACCGATAATAAAACCTCACTCTTTCTAGACATATCCACATTAGATAATTCATCCAAATTATAACTTACAAGTTTTAAATAAAGATCATCATCAATATAAAAATTCACACTTTCCTCAATAGCATTACGAACACTACTTTTACTTCCCAAAAAATTAAATTCAGAATTTAATAAAACCAACATACTCCTCTGACTCGCCAAACTATTTATATCTGATTCTATATATCTTACCTCATTCTTAAAAATTTTTGCAGTTCCAGCTAAAAAACCAACTCCAACGAAATAAAGAATTAATAAAAAAAATATTACAACAAACGCTGCCATCCAAGTAACAGTAGAACCAACTTGAGCATTTTTATTTATCATGTAAAATGCAAACTCTCCCCCTTTTGATCACTGACAAAAACAACCTTAACATCCATATTCTTAATCTCCCCATCTTCTCTATACAAAAAAACCTCACTCCCCAAAAAACCCTTCGGAGGATCTTTAAATTCAACTTCAGAAGAAATATCATAACTTTTCTTCAAATCATTATTCCTAGAATAATTACTAAAAACCAACTCACCCAAATCAAAAACCTCAACTTCCAAATAAACCTCAGAACCATTTTTATAAAATAATTCTTTATTTATATCACAATACTCATAAATATCAAATCCATCTAAAAAAACATCCTCTCTCAAAAAACCATTAGACCCGATACAATCATAAACTCTATTCACCATAATTCCAGACTCTACTTCTCGAACATCCAAGTCAAAAGAATAAAACAAAAAAACACCTCCAACAACTCCCGCAGAAACCAAAGCTAAAACAAAAAACCACCAAATAGAAAGAATCTTTTCTCCACCAACTTTATTCATCTTTTCCCTCCCCAATCTTTAAAACCAAATTATTCTCCACCAACTCCAGCTCCAAACCACAACTAGAAAAACTCCTATAAGAATATCCTCCCCGACTAGAAAGCTTAACCGAAATCTCCCCATTACTTTCATCAAAATCAAAAACACTCAACATATCCCGATTATTTTTCTCCGCAACTTCCTTCAACTTTAAAATATCAAAAACAATCTCTGTATTACATCTAGAATTATCAACTAAAAGAGCTATTTTCTTAGCATACATTTCTTCATACAAAGACGCCGAACTAGATTGCCTAAAAACAAAATAACCAAGAAGTGCAAAAAAAAGCAAATTCAAAATAATAAAAATAACTACAGGAGCCAAGATATCACTACTTCCCTTTTTAGAAAAAAAGATTTTCATTTAAGAAATAGACTCCACATATCCACAATAATTTTTTAAATTTTTAACATCATATGGAATAACTCGAACAACACTACAACCCTTCTTTTCCCCCAAAGAAATATCTCCACAATATCCTGCGATTATTTCTTTGTTATTATAAACATTATATGCCTGAAAACCCACAACGGCACTTGCTCCCAGAATAGTAGCTATACCTCCAGCAGTACCCTTAAAAACAGAAAGAGCAGTTCTTGCAATAAAAGGACCACCTGCTTTATTAGCTACAATTCCCACCCCCAAAGCAGTAAATAAATCATTCTTAAGTACGTCTGCAAAATCATCATCTGCTTCCGCCTGCATAAAAACAACGGCTACTTCTTTATAATTATCACCAACAGCGCCCTCTTTCATAAACTCATCTTGAATAGTAGCACCCGAAGAATCCCCACTAAAAAACTCATAATAAGAAACCTCCAATCCCGGAACTTTATGTTTAAACATATAATCCATAGGATTAGTATCATTTATTATTTTTTCATCTATATTATCCGAAATAGCAATCCTAGAACAAATCACACAATCCGATTTTACATTTGAAAATTTATAACTCTCAGATATGCTCTCAGAAAAAACACTAACTTTGCCCTCCCCCATCATAGTCCAACAATCAACCATCTCCTGAGCAACAACTTTTTCTATATCTCTATTTTCCTCTATATCTTTTATATTAAGTACATTTTCTGCACTCTCAAACTCCTTGCAATCTCCACCCAAACAAATCTTATCAGTTTTACACTGCAACGGAGCAAGTCCTCCAAGAACTTTTGTAGTAGAAGCAATTGCCGTAGCCCTCAAAACAACCGACTCGTGACACGCAGTATCATCAATTATATCCTTAGAATATATTAATGAAAAAACATATAAAATAATTATAAAAGAAACTATAAGCAATATGAAACTAACAATCTGCCCTGTCATAAGTTCACCTTTCTTCATTCAAATACCTCCAACAGAATCTATCAAAAATTTAATTCCAATTCCACATATTATAAAAACAATCATCCAAAGAATAATCTTCATTAAATTGTTCATTTGACCACCTCTATCCATAACAAAAACAAGAAAGAATGATTAATAAACTTTACTTTGAAAATTTAACATAAATATCTCCAGAAAGAATCTCACCACTAGGAAAAACAGTTTCGTGCTCCCCAATATTAAACATAAAAGAACTCTCATGTGAACCAGTAGCACTAGAAAAAAGATTAGAAACTGCATCAGATGACTTAAATATAATGACCATATTTTCAATCTCCAAATTAGAAAAATAATTATTAAAATTATTAATAATCTCTTTTTCCTTTTTATTGTCCGAATTATGAATAGCATACCCCTTTCCTATTGATGCAACATACACCGGAAAAATCTCTGCCAACTTTATATAATCTAAAATATATTCTCGCATCACAAATTTACCATCAGAAAAAACAAACTTAGTATCTAAAAAATCACGAGCAGAAATAAAATCATTATACTCCGAATTAAAAACACTTATGGTCTTTCCATCATGAACAACTAAAACTTCCATCACCTCCTCTATCAAAATAACATCCCCGTAGCCCTTCAAGAGAATAGAATTTAAAGAAACACCTACATTATCTACATTATCACAAACCCCATTACTTCCATCGTCACAAGGAACTTCTGAAAGACTATTACAAATGCATAACTTATTTTCAAACCCTAAAATATACCAACCAACAGGCCCCGTAACCACAACTCTCCCAATTTCACCCTCCCCCAAATTTCCAGAAATCCTAACAATCTCCTCCAAAGTCGCCTCAGCTTGACGAATATCATTCGGCTGAACAAAAATATAAAACAAACTTCCAGCAAGTAAGAATAAAATAGAAATAGAACCAAGTGACACAATAAATTTAACAGTCTCTTCTCCTAGAAATTGCCCCTCCCCTTTTTTATTTTTTAAAAACTTCATTTTAAACCATCCTTCAAATTATAAATATCCTTTAAATCCATTTTTATATTTGATTCATAAAAACCAAACCTAGTCCAAAAATCATTAAATTCAGAACCCTCCCTGAAGCCAGAATTTTCAACAAAAGGAACACGCGAAGCATGAGTAATGAAATATTGCATATTTTCCTCTAAAAATATTTTATCTTTATCTACATATCCAGAAAAGAAAGCTTCCCCTATCCAGAAAGACCCATCCGGAAAAATAACAGCTAAAGGATATTTTTTAGTATCCATTTTATAAATAATTAAATTGCCATCTTCTTCAAACATTCTTGCCTTTCTATCATTCTTCGGATAATTTTTATCAGAATAAATAAACGATGGCATAACGATCTCATAATAATCAGAACCAACCCACAAATCTTTAAACTCATAAGAAAAATCTCCAAAGGAAAAAATTGGAATCCTAGAACATCCAAAACGATTTTTATAGCAATACATCGAAGAAGAACACTTGCCAATACTAAGTCTTTCATAATTACTAGCTCCAAAAAAACCAACTTCCTCGGCCGTCAAACACGTACAACTTTCCTTACCAATCAGCAAATTATCTTCATCAACTTCACAAATATTTTCCTTAGCATTCTCTATCTCAATTCTATCCTCTTCTATCATCTCCAACTTCTCACCTCTACGACAAATAAATTCTCCAGCCAATCTAGAAACATCCAAATTAATTAAATCTTCATATTCTGGCAAAAGATCCTTAACTTCTTCATAAACCCCTTCACCATTAAAAATCTTATCATCAACTCTTACCATTCCATCTTTTCCAACTGTACCAATTTCAATTTTTGAGAGACTAAATGATTTTTTAATATAAAGAATTTTAATATCTCCCACTTCTTCAGCAACTATCTTTGAAACAACCAATTTATCTTTACTGCATTTTTCATCACGACAAAAACCAATATAATTACCACCAGAACTCCCCCCAGAGACACTTCTCGCAATCATAGTCCAACCATCGTCACAAATACCCTCAATCTCTTCAACTGGAATTTCATCATGCTCTGGAGTTACATAAGTTGGAATAACATTTTTCATATAACGATTAATATCTGCTCCTTTAAAGAAAAAAATAACCAAACCTATAACAAACGCAACAAGAATAATTTTTATCAATTTATCAATAGCTATCATAAAAAAACCTCACCTAAGTCTTAATAAATTCTTCAAGTTATCAATAGCTCCAAGCCCAGCATTCTTCCAATTCAAATAACCGATAAGAGCTATAACCAAAACAACAACGGCAATAATAAGCCAACCCATCATATCACTTTCCATTCCAAATTTATCAAACCTCTTTCTCATAAACAATTAACCAAACAACTATTAATAAAACTTTTTAAAATTAAAAAATTCCCCCAAGAACTACTGTGCTCAAGAAAAATAAAGAAACCGAAGCTATCATCGCAGTTATAAAATACAAAAGCACACCGCTAAGTAAATTTTTCCCAGTCTTATTTGTTTGCTCTAATTTATCATCACCAGCATCAATAATAACCAGAGACCTTGTCAAAATAAAAATTATCTGAATCAAATAAACTCCAACAATTAACTGCAAAAAATACGGAGGAATCATCTGACTATACCTAAACAATTCCAATAACTCCGTTAAATTTCCACCAAATCCAGAAACTTCTGAACCTCCAAGTATAGCAGCTATATCTAATTTCATCAAAATAGACGTAATCATCGCAGCAAGTCCAACAACAATACCACTAAGTAAAGGCGCCAAAAAAGTCATATTGCTTTTCATATCTGAAATAATTTCCGCAAGCATATCCCGAAGTCTAGAACTTATCTTCTGCATATTTTTTATATATTCAGAAATACTCATCAAAGAAACTGCAGCAACACGAAGCCCCTTTTTAGAAGACTCGACTAAAACTCTCATACTTGTAGAAATCAAATCCGACGGATAATACGAGATTGCCCCACGACTAGAATCAAAAATCGCACTCTCAACCCCCATTCCCATCTGACGAACATTATAATTAACACGACGAAAAAAATCCTCCGTAACAAGTCCACGAGACGACTCCGCAATTTTACCAAAAACCAACTCAGGAGGAACACCATTACCAATTCTATTCCCTAACTGAAAAAGAGAATTATTAAATTCTTTTTCTAATTGCTTTGTCCTCTTTCTCTCTTTTATTATCTCCTTTGTTTTACCATTAAAACTCATCCAGAAAAAAAGAGCAACTCCCAACGGAAAAAACATTCCTAAAATTAAAGCTCCAAAACCAAATGGCCCAACATGGCCAAGAATATCATGATCAGCAAAATGAAACAATTGCTCCGAACCAAAAAGACTAAGTCCCAATTGATCAAAAGTATAATCTGACTCTAATCCCAAATATCCCGGAACAGGAGTATACCCAAAAATAAGCGGCAAGAAAGATATTAAAATCAACGGAAAACAAATTAGAAAAGCGTTAATATAAGGCTTCCCACTTTTATATTTTTTATACAATGGATTACGACTAAGTAAAGTAGTTTCACCATGTCCACCTGGCCTAAGAAGTAAAACCTTATCAGTCATATAAAAAACCAAAATAGGTATAACAATATTAAACAAAAATAAAATATGATACCACCTAATAATATCTCCGATCATCGCAGAAGCCAAAGGCAAAAGAGCAAGCCCTAAGGTAGGAAGAACAACTCCAAGCATATAAACATTCGTTAAAGGACTTCTAACATCATGAGTAAATTTAAGCATCTTATCATACACCCCATCAAGAACAACCTGTAAAGCTTTCTCTAAAGTAGCTATTCTTCTGGCATTATCTGGCTCAAACAAACTACTCTGAATAAGATGAAAACCCTCAATAAACTCACTACTATAATCTCTCCAAATTTCCAAATAATTATCTAAACTCTCATTTATCGAAGAAAACTTCCCAACCTCAACATCGTAAAAAACTTTCTTCAAATCTAAAGACAAAGGATAATCTAAATGCTTAGCTGCAAAAGCTATTGCTCTCTCTAAATTAGGAGTATGTCTCATATAAACAACCACATACAAAATAGCCGGAACCATCTGACTCGATGCTTTAAGTCTCCACTTATTTGCCAATCTTGCAGGATAAGAATTAACTAAATAAAAAACAGCAACTGCTAAAACAACAGATAAAATAAAAAACGGAATAGGAAAAGACTCCACCCCTTCCCCTAACAACATAACTGCAACAGAAAAAAGAATAGAAATAAAAAATATAAAAAGAAACGCCATAATTCCCAAAGTCAATGCTTGCCACGGCTCTATATTCAAGTGAGCAATTTTAATAAATTTAGCAATTCGTTCCTCATCTTTTTTCGCTGGCTTAAGTTTTATAAAACTCCCAAGAGTACTACACCACCGCTCATAACGACTAAATTCCGGACTCATCTCATTACGAAAATTCTCATACTCACGACTATAAGAACTTGCCATATCTGCCTCATCCCCCATCTGACTTTCTATCTTACTACCATACTTGGCAAGAACATCTTTAACATCCATCCTATCACTCATTTAAAATTTACCACCACTTTCATAACAATAAAAAAAAGAAACTATTATTAATAAATCTTTTAGTTCTCCTTATTCTCAAAAATATATTTCTCAAAACTAATTCGGCAAAGCTGGAATCTGAGAAGACGAACTAACATCATCCGAAGAAGAATCTTCTTCTTCTAAATCATCTAAAACTTCATCATCAGAATCTTCTAAATCACTATCCAAATCACTATCTAAACCATCATCTAAAACTTCATTTACATCATTAATAGAAGCATCATCCAAATCATCTTCAGACAAAGTCGGAGTATTATATTTCTGAGAATAAATATTAAAAACAATAAAAGAAACTAAAACCACCGCTACTATAAATAAAATAGCTATAGCAACTATACCAATCCAAGAACTAACACTCAAACCATTCCCTTGATAATGCTCTCCTTTTTTATTTTTCATAAATTTCATTTTAATTGTTATAAAGTTGATGGATATTTCTCAAAATATAATTCAAGAAAATCACCATTTAAACTCTCATCAAAAACTGAATCATCTAAGCCATGAAACATAATAGCTATAAATTTATTTTCATGTATCCAAATCAAACATATTGAAGTTTTGTCATATAATGGAAAAGTATAATAATCACCACCATTAAAAGTAATAACTTCTGATTCCTCCATAACTTCATCTTCTACAACATCAGAAAGAAACATCTCAAATTCTGATTCTTTCAATATCCTATCATAAACTTCAATTTCAACTTCAACTTCATCCAAACCATCAACACTACAAAAATATTCTGCTTCATAAGTATCACACTTATTTCCATTATAAGAACCAAGTTCACAAAAAGTTTTAGAATGACCAAATCTACTATAAACAAAAGGATAAATATCTTCTTTAATTAAATATTCAAAATCCTCTTCTGGCAAAGCCGGAGCAGAAACAGACTCTCGATTATCTCCAATCTTACAATCTTCAGCAACTTTAACAATCATTCCTTTACCAATCATATCTTCAGTAAACTCTTCACCTGAATCAATACTTTCCCAACTTTTATCAATATTATCAAATAAATATGCTTTCTCTATATTGCAATCCAAAGTTATCTCATTCAAAGTTAAAGGATTAAAATTCAAATCGTCATCAAAAACCATAGCAGGCTGAACATATAAAAAATTCCAACCTCCTTCAAAAGTATTCAAAAATATTTCATATCCTTCTGCACCCTCCGGCAAATTTAAAAAACTTTCACGAGGAGAATTATCACTATCATATTTATAATAATTAGAAAAATCTGTAAATTTTTTATTTGCAGAACTAGGATTTACATATATCCAACTTGACGAATCAGCAAAAAGAGCCCTAATAACAGAAAGATAAAGACCAACATCATCCTCACCTCCATCTTCTAATAATTCATTATACACAGTAATTACATCATCCTCATTATCAACATTATAACTATCCACAAAAGACGTAAAATCTTCTTCTAAGTAATATTCTCCAACATACGGAATATATCTATAATTATTAGAAACATCATCATCACAAATTTCATTATAATTATACGGACAATGAAAAATAGCACTATCAGAAGAACCTGGGACTAAATTCCAACCTTCTGCAATTTCTACTTCATAATTATAACGACCATGATTAGAAGTAACACCATCCAAAGAATCAATGACCTCAACATAACCTAAACAATCTGAAGAATAATAATCATATTCTTTAAAAAATATTGTTCCTTTATTATTCTCCGAAATACTATGCCAAAAACTTACTCCTTCAAATTCAGGCTTTTGTATATGATCTTCCAATGAATACCTTAATTTTCCTTTATATTCATTCAAACTCCAATTATTCTCCCCCAAATATTTTATATTCAACTCCTCGCCATTAATAGAAATAACATCTTCTTCGCCCAAATCAAACTGCTTATAATAATATTCACAAACTCCATTTCCCGCCACCAACTCAGAAGTCTCAACCAACTCCACACTTTCAGAAGAAACAACAAATCCAGTAAAACTAAATATTCCCACAAAAACACCAACCAAAACTAAAGCGAATAACGTAACTCCAATCACCAACCCTCTTTTCATAATACCTAAAACAAAAACTTCTTTAAAAACATTTACATAATTTTCAAAAATAAATTAAATTAATTCGGCAAAATCGGAGGTTGAGGAATTGAACTTCCACCACCAATAAATCCACCATCACTTCCAGTTATTAAAAACCAAGCAACAACTCCAATTATTCCAATAACAACTAAAGCCAATATTATCCATAACCACATTTGTCCTTTTTTATTTTTCATCATAAACATGCTCCATCACTACATCCATTCGGGCAATCGACTCCACGTTTATCAACCTCAACCCTTGGATTTCTATAATACTCCACACATGAAAACTCATCAATCATGCATCGCTCTCCTATCCCATCACAACTTCCACTTTCAAATTTCCTGCCATATCTATCCGAACAATAATCTTCCTCTACTACCCACATTCCTTTATCATTCATTCCCACCGTTGTTCCCTTTATGCTATAGTTTCTTCCCCCATCGCTATCAAAACAATTAGACTCGCCACTTTCTGGCAACTCCGGAACTTCGACATCCATAGAACTCCCCAGATGACAATCTTCAGAAACTTTCATCAACATACCAAGTCCTAAAGCATCATCACCTAAAACTTCATTCATAAAATCATCATTCACTAAATTAGAAGACCACTTTTGAACAGAAGACTCAAAATGATAAACTTTCTCTATATCACAATCTCCCATCAAATCACTAAATGTTTTATCTTCCATGTCTTCGGTTATCCCAACAAAATTCCAACCCGCAGATAATCCTCTCTCATTAACTGGAAGCGGCTCCTCTAAAATATAACTTGTCTCTAAAAAAGTATCTGAATAAACCCACATAACCTGTTTTTCAAACCAACTATCTCCCAATCTATCTACTTCTGAATTTTCCATATCCGGATATAATCTTATATATTTTTTTTCTATCGTATCATACGCATAAATTGCTTTAATATGAGAAAAATCTAAAGACTGACCATTAAGAGAACCTGGAATAAACCCATGAATTAAATTCCATCCTTCATTAATCTTAATATCTCTTTCTATCGAAGACGCCCCCACAAAAACCCCCAACAAAACAAAACTTAAAACAACTAAACCAATCACTAACCCTCTTTTCATAACCCCTCAAACAAAAACTTCTTTAAAAACATTTCCTACACCCCAACCCCAAACTCTTCCCATTTGGAAAAATTTTTCTAATGAAAAATTTATCCTATAATATTTCCACCCAAAACTTTTACGAAAGTTTTCCCACCCAATTTTTCCCCACCCATCAATTTTGATTTATCTTTGAGGAAATTTTAGGCAAATTCTTGCGACGTGTACTAACGTACACGAGAAAGAATTTAACGCCAAATTTACCAAAGAGAAACTAAATTCTTTTTTTTATTTCAGAGTTAAGCCACTTCTGCCACTCCGGAAAAACCCTATCAGAAATAGGAATACCAACTTCCGAACTTATATCATTTGAAATCTTATGAAACATATTATTAGAAAGAACATTAAATTTCGCCTCAAGTAAATCCTTATCTCCAACTCTTTTACTAACATCAACTATCTCTTTTTTTATCTTAGCACGAAGTAAAATATTATCATAAACCGCATCCCAATTCCCAGCCCAACCTTTTACATTTGAAGCTATATCTTTTATTGTCTCACTATCTCCATTAATCAAATCATCCGTCGGAAGAATCTCATCTTTCTCAACATCATACTTCAACAAATCAACAAAACCATGCTCCTCAACAGGATCCTTACTCCAATGCTTTCTAACTTCAGACATGCTAAGAAGTCTCCTATAAGAATGCAATCCATCCGGAGTCTTTATGGGATTCGCAACCGCAATAATATCCGTCGCCTTAAAACTCGTAGCAGGAACACCCAAATCATTAACAACTCTATCAAACACACCATAAGGCGAAGCACCGTGAATAGTTCCCGCAACAACATTTGCCAAAGCACCAACCCTCATAGCCTCATAAAGCGCCTTAGCCTCAACCGAACGAACCTCACCAACAATTAACGCAGAATCTCCAAGTCTCAAAGAAGTCCTAATTCCATCTTCCGCAGAAACCTCCGTCGTAGTCTTAAGTAAAGCCGACCTAACTTTCATACTCAAAATATCATAATTCAATTTTCTAAGTGCATCAATCGGCAATTCCAAAGAATCCTCAACTGTAATAATTCTATGCTTCGGAACAATCTCCAACATCAAGCTCCCAAGTAAAGAAGATTTACCACTCGACCTAGTTCCCGCAATTAACATTGTCCTAGCCCCATCAATTAAAAAACTAAACAAACCAGCACTCAAAGGATTAATCATTTTATTCTCGATAAAAAGCGGCAATGTCCAAGGATTCTCTCTATGACGTCTAATAGCATAACTAAGCCCATCCGGACTAAGCGGTTGCTGAATAATTGCAACCCTAGCTCGCAAGTTCCCAATAGCCATCTGAGTATCCAAAATCGGATTCGCTTCATCAAGCGGTCTACCACTAATCATCCTAAACTTCGCAGACCAAGACATTACATCCTCCGAACTTGGCATAATATTTGTAACACATTCCTCATGCTCTTGATGACGCAAAAACACAGGAGTCTGAGAAATCGGAGCATTCAAAACTATATCCTGTAAATTTTCGTCTTGCAAAAGAACCTCAACCAAACCAAAACCAATAGTATGTCTAACAAGTATCGTGGCAAGTTTATTCAAATCTGAATAAGAAAGCGCTACATTTTTAGACTCAGACAAATCACGCAAAAGATCTTTAGCAATATTAAAAAAAACCTGCCTCGTTCTCCCAGTATCTGTAAACTCATCTGACTTTGGCTGATGCTCAATTAAAACACCACGAGCAAGATTAAGTAAAATCGTCTGATCTTCTGGCAAACTATTCTCAACAGGATTCAAATGATAAATCAACTTAGCCTCATCTTTTTTTCTAAAAATCATAACCCTAGACTCTTCATATTTACTTGAAATAGTATACTGATCAACCAACTCAGAATCATCCGGCAAATCCTGAACAAGCCTAGAAAAAGTAAAATTTGGAATCGCATCCGGCTTCAAAACTCTATAATAAATATTCCTATCACCCTTATGAAAATCCCCCATGAACTTTTTAGAATCAATAATCAATTCCAACTTCTCAACCAAAGAAAAAATCTTCTCCAAGAAACGAACATAATTACCCTGATCAGTACGATATTCCAAATCAACTTTTTCCAAAACTATTTTCTCCTCAATCAAAATTCTCTTTAACTCGTGATACGCCAAAATCGGATCCTGCTTCAAAACAAACAAAAAAGAAAAAAGAGAATTATACCTCTGGGCAAAAAACTCCTCCGCATTTGTAACAAGTTTAGAATGAGACAAAATCTTTTCTTGCTTTGTAAAATAAGAATAAAGCTGAGCAACTTCAATCAAATAAAGAGTCTCCTTAAAATCATAATTATAACTTTTCTCTTGAACTAAAACCAACCGACTAACATTAGAATTTTCTAATAACGAATCAATCGTCCGTTCCATAACCTCCGGAAACTCCGCTAAAACAGGAACATACGGCGCACCCATATAATTAATATACATAACATCTTCTCCACCTTCTTTTTTCACCTCATAAGAATAAAGCGGCGTCTTCTTATCAAATTGCATCTTAACTAAATAAAGTGTAAGTTATTTTTAATGTTATCTATGTTTAGTTAGTAAGAAAATAAAACATCGAAGCCCTTGATGGATTATTTTTATAATATGCTATCCCATCTTTATGGTAATCCGCAACGATCTCAGGATAAGCATCTAAATCACCATCCTCTTTCAAAACATTAGATGATGCCGAAGGACTCTCCTTAGAAATTCTATCTAATTCTATATTCAAAAGCCTGTTTGCATCTTTAGCTTGAATTTCAGCAGATGCCCCACTATCAAGCGTTTGATATATGACCCGCTGATTACGAAGAATTTGAATTCTAGAAGCTTCATTCTTAATAGACTCTTTCTTATCAGTAAACTCATTTATTAAATCCTCAAACTCTAATTTAGGAGATGGATTTATATCAGAAATATCACTACCAGAAGAAGCACCACTCCCAACTACACTTGACGCCTTAACAAATTTCTCATCTCTTGTTCTAGTAGTATGATAAAGTAAATTGTCTCCATTTCTTTCAAACACATCATTATTAATATTAACCTCAGAAGTCTCACCATAAGCAAGAATCCTAGAAAAAGAATCATCCTTATTACGAGTAATTGTGTAATAAGCCTCAGGATTATTAGGAACATCAATAACATTCCCATTAACATCATCCAAATGCGCATTAACCCCATTCGACAAAAAAACATCATCATCAATTAACGCAAAATTCTTCAAATCAGATGTAATAAGATCTTTATCTAAAAAAATTTCAACATTCTCATCATACTTAGAAGAAACAGTAACTCCATCAATCGTAGTATCATAATCTATAATGCCCTCGTTCTTCATTAAATACATTCTTTCATTTTCAGTATTATAAATTAAATCTCCATCAACTTCTTGTCCACCCGGAAGCTCAAATTTTCCCGAATATTTTACCGGAGATATTCCATCATCAGAAGCAGAATTAGCAACTGGGAAACTTTCTATCTTTCCTCCATCTTTAAACATAATACTAACAAATTCGTCGCCCTCCTTAAAACTAACTTCAGAATTTGGAGGTGCAACAATCTTAGTATTTCCAATAACAACATCTCCGCCCTCCTTTCCAAAAGAAGCATCTAAACTAGTAAGTTTGCTTCCACAAAATTTTTCATCTTCCCCCTGAGGAGAACTTCCATCTTCACACCCCCCCCCTCTCATTCATTG
>Ga0222658_1000248_pt1 | contig 32045 bp, 31 predicted proteins | sample AntAcemetagen476_FD_179830 | JGI IMG/M metagenome (GOLD analysis project Ga0222658, IMG submission 179830) | Saline water microbial communities from Ace Lake, Antarctica - #476 | ecosystem: Environmental > Aquatic > Non-marine Saline and Alkaline > Saline | place: Antarctica: Ace Lake... | reverse complement strand
CTGCTATTCTTTAGTTTCCCCTGTCTTCCTGTATATTCGCTTTGGATGGGCACGATTTGGGCACAAAATCATTTTTTAGCAAAACTACTTTATCTATCTGATAAAATTTAAAAACACTTGGCAATTGCTCGGAAAATAGCATTATAAAATACTTAAAAAAAGTACTTGACACGACATATGCCGAATGGTATACTTTATAACGCAAGCATTAGTGCTTGCAAATATCTAGCGCTTAAGGACTCAATTTTTTGAGTCCTTTTTGCATTTTTATTGCTATTTATCACCAGGGTTCATCTCTCTTCCCCAACAAATAAAGTTTTTTATTTTCTGAATTTCATAAATAAACAATCCGTTATTTCTTAAATCATTTAATTCTTTTGCCACTCTTCTTACAGTAGAAAACACTACGCATTTTTTTTTATCAGACAGTAATTGCTTTAAAGGGGGTTCAAAATCACTATCCCCACTCCATAATATAAAATTTTCTACTTCGCCTGAATTATTGGCAAGCAACATGTCACTTCCAATCTCAACATCAAAATTACATTTTTTATCCTCTAGATACATGATTCCTTGCTTATTAAGCTCTTTTAATCGTGAGTTTATAAATTTTATTGTTTCGATATTCATCTTTTCCAATAGTGGAGGACGAATAAATTGCTTAACTATATCTGGAGAACTAAGCGGTATGCTTGCTATGTTGATTGGAATTCTAAAAATTTTAACTGGTTTAGTAATTACTGTATATTTGCATCGCCGAATATCCTCAATAGACTCTTCAGATTTAGCATCACCAATAAGGGTTCCACTATAATATCTTACATCCTTCACTGTATCAAAAGAATCCAATAGTTGCTTTAGTCGTTTTAACTCAATATGCCATTGCAGCTTCCCTTGCCAACGTATGACATTAGCAAAATCTATATATATATTTGTCGGTTTATCAAAAATCAGATCAAGTTCTTTAATTCGATTGGCATATTTCTTAGATAATTTATCTATTCGTTCTGTTTTTGCATTAAACATAATAACAAACCTTTCTTTTGTTTATTATAATACTACTATTGCCTTGTATCAAGGGTATAATTTATATGTTTTTCTACCTTTCTTTGCTCTTTGCTCAATCCATCTTTCAATTTTAGCGGACCTAAACCTTACTAATGAGCCTATCTTTACATGAGGTATGTATTGATAATGTACCCATTTATAAACAGTTGATTGCCTAACTTGAAGGATTTTGCTTAATTCTTCTACTGTTAAAAGTTTTTCCACTGGTTTAGAACCTTTTACTCTTCGCCTTTTTGTTGTAACTTGTTTGTTTGCATAGTGTTTATTTTACATATATAGGATTTTGTGCCCATAAAATGCCCAAAAATGCCTTTTTTGTGTTTTTACACACTTTGAGGTGCTTGCGAAACGATCTATTCATTTCTGTATAACTCTTACCACTACCCTTGTGCATTTGTCCTTATTTACCCCTTACTTGAGAACCTTTTTGGAACCTTAAACCCTTGTTTCAAGCCACTTTTTTATCTGGGTCAATCCCCTTTATTCCACATTTTACTGCTTTTATTGATCTCAGTGTTTCTACTGTAAAATATCCATTATTTACACCTGCTTTGTTACTTATTTTTTTCTGCTTTCTAACCCAAGCGCAAGAAGCAAATCTTCTCAGCCTACAGACTTCTTCATCAGGATACCACAAGCCATTTTTCAAACTTTGCTCACTCATAGGACATAGTGGAGCAGAACACATATTAAAATACTTACATTCACTCATAAAAACCTCCTTGCAATTTAATATTAACTACACTTTCTAATGCGTCACACTCTATTTTTTGAGCATTCAACCTACATTTCCAACTTTTGACTGTTAATTTCTTGAAGCGTCTTAATCATAAATACTATTTTATTCACTATTCAACAACTAAAGCCTTTTATATAATATGCCAGTATCTATACTATTATCGCGTCTTGTTAAGTCCTCTTATCCTGTCATATATACCTGTAAGCTTGTAAAGACAATAAAATCTAAATAACCCTCCATGTTTGGTTTTTTCTATCCACTTTTTAGTAACAAGTTCTTTTAAAGCTTTCGATATAGTTGCACTTGCAAATTCTTTTTTTAATTCACAATAAGTAAGTTTTAAATCACCATTATTAGACCCGTTGTATTTTGCTTTTATGTAAATATAAATTAGCTTGGCAGGCCGACCCAACTCCCTCCATTCTTTCTTTTGGAATGTATCTTTTTCAATCATTACAAAAGGCGGACAGCTGCGTCGGCTTTTCTTATAAGAACTCATATTTATCCTTTCTTTTTCTAACACTTAAAAATGTTCCGTATGCCTGCTTGCCAAATTTTTATCTCATAAAAAAACTCCGTGAGATTTTTAGTCTTCACGAAGTAATATACAATATAAATAATAGAAAATCAGTAGATGAGAAGAAAGGGCGTATGCTTCCCTAGGGATACTGTAAAATCAACAATACTTCCCTATTTATTTAGCATACTAGAACAACGTTTAAAATTATTTCCATAAAAGTATAGGGGGGTAATTAGATCTATTTCCTTCTTCGTTCTTTTGATAGCCTTTTTAATTAAATCCTCAAGAGGCGAAATGCCTGATGAAACAAATTTACCTCTTTTGGGAATCTTACCAGTAATGTAATACTCTTTTTCATCATTGAACAATTTTTTATATTTCTTTGAAAGAGATCCATACATAATGTCACCTACCAGAAGTTTGTTATCTAATTTTTTGCCTTTCAAATCTTCCTTTGCAATATATTGCTTAAAATTGTTTACTACTAGCATATTAATACTATTCATCCTATCTTTTTTCTCTTTATCAATAATCTTTTTTATCTTATAACCTTCTTGTTTCATATCATACCAAGCTAAATCTCTTTCAAATTTTGCTCTTTCCTCAGCCTTACCCAGTTGGCTCTTCTGAAGCTTCTGAATATCTTTCCATTTACGTTTTATATCATTCAATGTAGTCCATTTCGATATTCGAATTAATAGATTTCGCGGTTCAATATGTGACTTGTCATCACAGTAAAACTCAATTGGACCCTTTGCAAACTTCCACAATGTTTCTATGTCACCATTCCATTTTGTAGCAATGCCCCATCTTTCATAAAATTCGCTCAGGTATGTAGAAATCTCAAAAAAAACAGATAAACTATTTTTCCTAAGTATTGATTTGCTTTTTAATGTAATCTTTGTTTGCCTTGACGCATAGTCTTTTAAAGCTATTTGTTCAAGCTTTGAAAAGATACCATATTTCTCTAAAGATTTTTGCGCGTCTTCCTTGAACCCATTGTCCCATGTTTTCTTAACTTCCAAATATAATGCAACATACTTTTTAGCAATATATTTTTCTTGCACATAAAGTTCTTCTATAAAAATTTTATTTCTAATGAGTAGTTGAACTCTTTGTAATTCTTTTTTGCTTACTTGCTTTTCAGCATTTTTAACCCATTTCCCATTAGTCTTCATCGTTTTTTTGGCTAATTTATTAGTAGTTTCTTTAATCAAAATAGATTCTTTAGCTTTACATATAATATTATTTTTTGTTTTTTTTATATTCTTCATATGCTTATTCTGTCTTTTTCTATCATTTATGTTACATCTTTTTCAAAAATATGCAATTAATGGTATTCTTTTGTATAGTTTTGTTAATTTTTTGCCATTTTATTTACCTTTTTTAAAGGAATTTTAAAATCACAACTAACATAAAACAAGAAGCTTACATTATTATATTCATTTTTAACTACTTGCCGCTCTCTTGTTATTACGAATTAACATACCCCAAACAAGCAAACATACACCTACTGCAAAATAAAATCGAGTATCTCCATCATAAGAATATGCCCAGCTGAATATTTTTTCTGAAGAGCCACGCAAAGAAAACCCATATCCAGATCTACTACGAAAACCCAATAGATTATTCGAAATCAAGAAGCTTCCAGTTATAATTAAAACCCAATCAATTTTACTTTTCATTAAATGAATATACTTCGTCACTTTCGCCTTTACCATTTCATTACTCCTTTACAACTTGACAAATTAACTAATTATTTCTAAATCTTTTTTGGCACGCCATAGCAATATCTATCAGATTAATAGAAATAAACGTATGTACGACCAAAAGAATTATTAGTATTTCACTAGGGGGTGCTTGCCCTAACCCCTACCCCATAACCATATGGTGTCTCCAATGGATATAAATACCCGATAAATGATACAAATCACTACAACTCTGCAAACTATTTACGGAGATTTCTGTTATAGCAATCTGACCTACTTTTTTCTATTGATCTGCTAAGTTTTTTAGACACGTGCACTCCAACGACCACAAAAACAAAAAATATAATTATTGTAAGAATAACACTCTGATAAAACGGAAGAGAACTATATTCATCATAATTTACCTCCTCAAGGTCCAAGATATCATAATAAGCTTTAAGCTGCAAAGCCCTCGCTCTAATAATAGATATTTTATTGTCTATTGTTGCAGGGCCAATATAACTTCCTATGTCTAAAAAGTAATAAGGAATAAAAGCAAACTCTGCATCTTTGAATTCAATCCACTTCTCCTGCGAATGCCTTAATTGCTTCTTTGAATCATCATCTAAAACATCCATTAATAAATTATAATATTTATCTAATTCAACTTCCCATTTTTGATATGTTTCTTCTCCACATTTTACCATTTCCGAAGTAATGCACTTGCTTTCATTCATGCAATCTTCATAAAATATATCTATATGGTGAGTACGTTCTGCGTATACTAGTGTTGATGTTAAAGAAATAAAAAGTACCATTACCCAGATTATAAACAATTGTTTCTTATTCATATATTTCCCTTTCTATATACTTTTGGCCTGCTTCTCATTGCTATTTCTTGTTCTTTAGTGTATATATTAATAAACCACCTACAAGCATACACGGAATACAATATTGCGCCACTCTATCCCAATCAGTTTTATAAACTGATCGGCCGTATCTAGTTCTTCCTGTATTAAATTTTGGTGGAAAAAAAATAATTAGACAAACTAAAATTACCATTCCCCACATTACTAATAATTGATTTTTATTCATTTATTCATCCTCTCCCCATTTTTTCCCTTAGTGTAAAAATAGCTACTAAATATACCCCTGCTACAAACAAATCAATAACTACCCACATTTCTTTGTCAAGATAGATAGGAATAAATGGATTAAATAGCACAGATATAATAGCCATCCCCCAAATCCAGCCCTGACGCTCCCATTCATATGCTTTATAAGCGCCATATACCGATATGCCACACATAATCAATCTTAAAAAAGTATAATAGCCATATGGCCATATAGAAGGGATTGCCAATAAAAGCATCAATATACCTATTGATAACGAAATAATGATTACTTTTCTTTCTTCAGTCATTGATTTAAATCCCTCTTTAAAAAAAGATAAATAGTTATTCATAACATATACACCTTTTCATATTATTAAAATAAAAGGTAGTTAAGCACACTGCCCAACTACCTTCCAAAATAATGATTATATATAATGGAGTTATACTGCATAAAAACTGCTCCCTTTTTCTTTCATACTCATAATAACATACTAAAGCATTGCTTCAATAAAAATTAGCACACGAGAAATAATTGAAACAATTTACGTTTTTTTATAAACATATGTGCGACCAAAAGAATTATTAGTATTGCACTAGGGGTGCTTGCCCTAACCCCCCACCCCCACTCTCTTTCACTACAAAAAAAGGCAATCCTCAGTTACAGAGAATTACCCTTTTATTTCACTATTCTATTTAAATTCATCACCTATTTAGTTCTTCTCTCATAAACAATTCTTTTTGTATTTGGTCATAGATTCTCTGTAATTCTACTGGGTCGCTAATTATTTTAGAACTATGCCTATCTCCATACTGACAATCGTTTCTATCGGCTAAAATTATTGATAAGAAAATCCAATTTTTGCCAACTTTTTTCTGGAAATCAACATCATAACGCTCAAACCAATTATTATTTATGCCTGGTAAGGTTAGGCCAGTTTTCGTTCCATTTCCGAAAGCAATATCACCGTAATATACTTCCCATTTACTAAAATCAATACCTTTTTTATTTTTATCCATGTGATTATTATTCTACAGCAGAGTATAATATTTATCAAGAGGTAAAAAACGGAGAAACGCTATGATTTGCTTGAAAAACTCTTTTGCTTTTTTAATCAGCTATCCATTTCCGAAGCATTAACTACTTCTGAAATTCTTTTGCTCCATACTTCTTTAATAATTTTATCATTTCTCCAGATTCCGCATAATCTAATGGTCTTTTATCAAACTTGTCTTTTGCCATGATTCTCGCACCATTTTTTAGTAATATTTCTGCCGCTAATAAATTATTCCATTGAGCTGCAATATGCAAGGGAGTCCTCTCATCTTTATCCATGCCTGAAACAAAAGCACCAGCCTTAAGTATTTCTTTCAAGATAAGTTCGCCATAATTAGATCGTCCTATCTTTTCAATAAAACCTTTTTCCTTAAAATGTATTATATAAGCATTGGTTAAGAAAACTGCCATATGTAAAGCTGGAGTATCACACCCGCCTTGAAAACCAGATGAGCTAAACTTGTTTGGGTCTGCACCTTTTTTCAATAAAAACTTTATAGTTTTGTACACATCTTCATCAATTATAGGTTTTAAAGCAGAAACTAAAGGCAAGATTCCTGAGCTATCAGGCTCATTGATTCTTGCGCCTTTTTTTAAACAAGCCTCCATTGCTTTAATATCATTTTCATCGATTGCCCCCATGAATTGCAATTGTCTAGTTGCTTTTAAATTAAGTTCTTCGGCTCCAAATAAAACTAACAACTCTATAATTTCAGGTTGATTATATCTTGTCGCTAGCTCTACAAAAGAACTGCTCTCCGACCTTGCGTTAGGATTCATCCCATTTTCTAATAATGTTTTTGTTATGAGGGCTTGACCAGTCATAATAGGAAGACCTAAGCACCTATAATCATACCATTGGATTTTTGCACCTTTACGAAAAAGCTCTTCTAGCATTTTTACATAAATTTTCTCACCATCACATTTCAGCTTAACAGCAGTAGAAGCCATAACAACAAAAATTGACAGGACACTTTGCCTTGATCCGTTTTCATTGATAATAAAATAATTTGGATCTGAATTACCCTTCAGAGCCTTCTCAATCCTTTCAATTCCTAGGGGGTAACTATCTACCGCTTCAAACAACTCATTGCCTTGAGCAAATGCAGAAAAAGTTATAAAAAAATAAGATACAATTAATACTATAAAACTTTTCACTATAATGACCATTAACTTTTCCCTTTCTATTCTTTTTTTGTTTTACAATTCATATTCTTCCTTTTTAAAAATCTAATTTCTCCACCGCTTTATCAACATGCTCATCGGCAAGATGCGAATATATCATAGTCGTTTGTATGTCTGCATGCCCCATAAGCTTCTTTACTGTGGGCAAATCAACCCCTTTCATAACAAGATGGCTTGCAAAGGTGTGGCGGAGGGTGTGCAGCTTTGTAACATCAGGAAAGCCACATTTTTTAGTTAAACTTATAAGCCTTTTTCTTAATCTATTGTTTTCAATTTGTTGCCCTGAGCCATCGTGAAACACAACAGAACTTTTTTTATTATCATCTTTCAATTTCTCGAGTAATTTTAATAATCCATCATTAATAGGTATTTCTCTTTCAGATGTTTTAGGGCTCCAGCCGTCTTTAACTCTTATTCTTATTTTTCTTCTATCAAAGTCAATATCTGACCATTCAAGATTAAGGAGTTCTCCCTTTCTCATACCTGCATTAAGAAAAGTGTAAAATATTGGGTGCTCCCAAGCATTACACATATCTAACAATTTCTTACATTCGCCTTCACTAAGAAATCTTGGCGTGATATTTTTTGTGATCTTTAACATTTTAACACCATCTGTCGGATTTTCCTTGATATAGCCCCAATTTTTAGCAAGATTAAATATGGTACGAAGAGTTCTTGATTCCATATTAATAGTTTTATTTTTTACTTCTTCTGATCGAAATGTTTTATAGTCTTCAAAATTTTTTGGATTAAGATGGGATATTTTGTTTAGATAGGGATAATTTGATAAAAACCTTTTAAAGTTATCTATAATAGCTTTATATCTTTTTCGGGTGGCAGGAGAATGATTTGTTTTTGAATATGACAAGTACTCTTTAAATAATTGATTTAAATCTTGATCTTTTTTTTCGAAACCCAGTTCACCTTTAGCAATTTTAACTTCGATATCTTTTAGGGCAAGTTCTGCAATCTTTTTAGACAAGCCTAGCACCTTGCGAAATCGCTTTCCATTTATGCGGTAGTCTGCATAATATGTATTACCTCGCTTACGTAATGTTGCCACATTTTCCTCACTTTTTTAGGGTTTGTTAAATGCCTAAATTGAGGGCACAAATTGGGCACATCTCCCTATTAAAAATTGTAGCACATTGTTAACTGACTGTCAAGTATAAAGTTATAACAATTAAAATTAGACTGGCGGAGAGAGGAGGATTCGAACCCCCGGTACCCAAGGGCACAACGCATTTCGAATGCGCCGCATTCAACCGCTCTGCCATCTCTCCAAATTTATGTTTTATACGATCCAATTAAAAAGCAGCACCTTCGGTATTCATGGTGATTTCAACTGTCTTTAGACCAATTGATCAATATCCATGATTAATCTAATCCTGTATTAGTCAGGCTTTCATAAAATTCGCGATAATTATCTTTTTTAGCGCTTTTGCGAAGAGCCATAGCAGCTCTAGGATGTTCACCCATCATACCTGCAATGGCATAAGGAATAATATATCCCCATTCCATTTTCTCCCTTAAAGGAATGAAGTCTTTTGCTATCAAATCTAAGATAGGGCGAATATCAAACTTGGGATTTTTAAGGAAACCAACCAATAATTCTAATGGACAGTTTCCGGCAGCCCGACCAATACCGTAAACTGTGCCATCAAGATAATTGGCACCATGAATAATAGCTTCGATGGTATTACCAAATCCAAGCTGTTGGTTATTGTGTCCATGAAAACCAACTTCTTTAGTTTTTAGAATTTTCTTATATCTGTTTACTAATTCTTCTGTTGTTTCCTGATACAAAGCACCGAAACTATCAACTATATATACAGCAACAACATTGCTTTCTTTTTCTATCTGCTCTAAAGCAGCCGTAAGCTCAGGACCTCTATCGCGAGAAATAGCCATAATATTAAGAGTAGTTTCATATCCTTTTTCATGAAAGTGATTAGCCATAAATATAGCTTTATCTACATCTTTAACATAAGTAGCAGTTCTTATCATATCAACTGGACTTTCAGAAGCTGGTTTTACATCTTCTAATTTAACCCGCCCCACATCAACCATTACAGCTACTTTTGTGTTCGATTCAACGCCCTCTTTAATCTTTTTTATTTCATCATCCTCGCAAAACTTCCAATGTCCATATTCCTCGGGAGAAAAAAGTTCTTTTGAGTTTTTATAGCCTAATTCAATATAATCTACTCCAGAAGCAGAAATAGCTTTATAAACATCTTTAACGAATTTATGGTCAAAATTATGGTTATTAATAAGGCCTCCGTCTCTAATAGTGCAATCTAACACTTTTATTTCTGGTCTATACATACAACTAGTCCTTTCTAAATGTTGCTCGCTAAATAATTCTCTTTATACCGAAATTGGCCCGGAAAACGAGACAATTACGCCTTCTATATCTCCCTATTAAAAAAATCGCTAAAAAATTAAATATTGGTACTGGTTAATAATCCTTAAATCCCTGAAATTGATCTTGGCTATGATTGTTTAATTTAATCATAATTTGTTCCGCATAGTCAGGGTGCTTATCTTCAAAAGCAGCAATGGCTTCCACGTACCTATTCATGGACTGCATTCCGCCGCTTTTGGACATCGACTGGCCCATTTGTTCCAAGGCGGCTCGGGATTGACTTTCGTCCATTTGTTCGTAGTCGCGGCCTTGAGACGTCTGCATGCCCTGCCGCATAGCTCTCAGGAGGGGGGCGATGTTGGCATCAATAAAACTCTCGGCTTGGCTAACACAACGCTGCGGTGAATTCATGTTTTCTTGAATAATATCAGCTAAACCGCCGTAGAAAATTGTTATCGGGTCTTGACTTTGAGCATATACCCCGGAAATTATAATAAATAAAATCACGCTTGCGCCCATCATGTGTTTAAAAAACTGCTTCATCAAGCACCTCCTATTTTTGCAAAAAGTCTGGAAACGCAATCTTAACTACTTTAAAACAGAAGCGTGGGCCATTAGAAAGAAACAATCTTTCCCGCACCCTTTTGGGTTCTCATCCAAAAATTCTCTAATGTACCTTTTGCCCTTAGTTATAAACTCTCAGCAAACAAAATGGCGGAGGAGGTAGGATTCGAACCCACGGTACCTTGCAGTACAACGGTTTTCAAGACCGCCGCTTTCAACCGCTCAGCCACTCCTCCAGCCATCAACTTTTAAATGGAATTTTATTATATAAGGTTGGGGGTGATTTGTCAATAGAACACATATATATATTATATTATAATTAGTAATTGAAAAGCTGATTAAATATGGTGAGAAAAATTTCCTTCGTTTCCACAATTGAATACATAATATAATCAACAAATTTCACATCTGAAAACAGAAGGCTTAGGACAAAAGCAAAGAGAATAAGATTACAAATAAATATTAAATTAATTGAGAAAATGTATCCCGTCTCGGCTATGTCTTGTTGTTTTTTCTTAATCATTTCTATAGTCATAATTAAATGAAAGGTGAGAGTAAATCCGAGAGCGAACACAAAAATATTTAAGAACGGTGAAGCGTCCATCATTAAAGATAGTCCGCCGAAGACAAGCGCAATAATAATGGTGTAGAAGGGGAAAAGATAGGGGGCTAAAGCAACAAAAAAATTTGCCTTTGTTGTCTCAACGCTTCCCCCCGAAGAAGATACCTTAAACGAAGTTACTTTGCCGCCACAGATCCACGTTGCCAGAACATGCAACGACTCATGGCCAACAACATACATGTATACTGGCCTAAAGAAAACAATATGCAAAACAACGTAAGCTGCAATTCCGCAGAAGAAATAATGCTCAACATTTCCAAAAGAAGAAATGTTGGACATTTGCTTAAAAAGATTAATACCAAAAGAAAAAGAAGCGGGAAGCATCAGGATACCTAAAGCAATTTTTAGACCACGTTTTAGCATTTTTTTGCGCTTGCTTTTATGTATTCTTGTTTGCCCATATAGGGTCTCAAGACATTTGGAATGAGAATGGAACCATCTTTCTGTTGATAGTTTTCTAATATGCAGATAATCGTTCTAGCAAGAGCTATCCCCGAACCATTTAAAGTGTGAACGAAATTCATTTTTTGTGTTTTTTTGTCTTTGTATCTGATGTTACTTCTTCTCGCCTGAAAATCTTCAAAGTTACTGACGCTGGACACCTCAAAATAACGCTCCGCTCCAGGCGCCCACGCTTCAATGTCGTAACATTTGGCAGCTGCAAAACTTAATTCACCAGTTGATAGCGCTACAACCCTATAGGGCAATTTTAAACCCTTTAAAATTTGCTCTGCGTTTTCAAGAATCTTTTCGTGTTCTTCGTATGAATTCTTAGGCTCAACAATTTTTACCAATTCAACCTTATCAAATTGATGCACTCTCATAAGCCCCCTTGTATCCTTGCCATAGGAACCAGCCTCTCTTCTAAAGCAGGGTGTATAAGCACACATGCATATAGGTAGTTCACTTTCACTTATAACTTCATCTCGATACATATTTGTGATGGGAACCTCTGCGGTAGGTATTAAATACAGGTTATCGTCTGCAAGCTTATACATGTCGTCTTTCATCTTTGGAAGCTGACCAGTAGCAAACATGGAGTCCTCACAAACCAATGCTGGGGGCCAAATCTCGGTATATCCATTTTTTTCACTATGCACATCCAGCATATAATTTATTAAGGCTCTTACCAAGCGCGCTCCGCCACCCTTAAAAAGAGAAAAGTGAGAGCCCGCAACTTTTGTTGCTCGTTCAAAATCAATTATGTCAAGCTTTTGAGAAAGCTCTATATGATCCTTAAATTCAAATGTTTTCTTTTCTATTTTGCCCCACTCTTTGATCACAACATTTGCCTTATCATCGGGACCAACTGGAACACCTTTATGGGGGATATTTGGTATAGAGCATGCCAATTCAGCAATTTTTAATGATAATCCCTCCACTTTATCATCAATTTCAGCTATTTTTTGGGATATAGCTTTTACGTCAGCTTTTTTTGGCCCTGCGCTCTTCCCTTGCTTTATCAGCTCCCCAATTTCTTTTGAGGCTTCGTTTCTTTTATTTTTTAAAGACTCTACTTCCTGAAGAAGTTGTCTTTTGTCTACGTCTAAAGCAATGAGCTTATCTATGTCTATTCTTGCTTTGCGGTTAACCAAAGATGCTTTTATTATGTCTGGATTAGCTCTTATAAATTTTATGTCAAGCATCTTTTTTGCTTTCTGCAACGCTACCCTTAACGGCTATTTTAATTCGTCGCTCATTTTCTTCGGTCATATCTTTAAATTTAACACCAACGTGTCTTGCAAAAAATTCAGAAATTACTGATAGTTTTTCCATCTTTTCATCTTCTAATCCTTCTGTCCAAACTATTTCTCCCACAACGCGCAGAGGCTCTTTTTCTCCATCTAAGAATAGTTCTAGATCAAGCTTTGCGCCACGCATTACCTTGGCATGAATAGGCATCATTAGCCCTGCTCCATGCTGGTGCAAGTCTTTTCCCTTGGCTGTGCCCTCAGCATAGGGCGGCCCTACATGGCTATATTTCACGTCTTTCCCGTAGTTTACACGAAGAAGTCTTCGTAATTCTTTTTGTTTGGGAGTTTCCCGATCAGAAATTTTAAATGGCTGGGTGCTTTTTCTGTGTTGCCTTTCTCTTATGATCGCCAAAGCAACAGCGGCGGCAAAGAGAACCAGTCCACACACAATTAAGACATTAGATATTGCCCTTACTACATCTTCTGTCATGCCTATCCTTTTTATTCCTCTTTGGCCGCTTCTTCCTCAGGGGTAATTTTGGCTACAGCCACAACCTTATCTTTGCTTTTTAGCGAGATCAACTTAACGCCCTGAGTGTTACGACCAATAGATCTTATATCTTTAACAGCACAACGAACTATCATTGAGCTCGACGTTGTTACTATTAATTCATCGTCGTCGTCGACTATATTAATACCCACAACTTCACCGTTACGCTCGTTAACCTTTATATTAATAACTCCGCTGCCTCCTCGAGATTGATGTCTATATTTGTCTATGGGTGTGCGCTTCACAAATCCCTCTTGTGTTACCGAAAGCAGATCAGCATCTTTCTTGGCTATTTCCATGCCTATACAAACATCTTTTTTTACAAGTCTTATTCCCCTAACGCCGGCAGCCGACCTGCCCATATCTCTAACCTGAGATTCTGGAAATCTTATCGCTTTACCCATACGCGCAGCCATTAAAATTTCATCGTGCCCATCAGTAACTCCACAAGAAATAAGCTTGTCCTTGTCTTTGAGAGTTATTGCAATAATGCCTCCTTTTCGAGGATTGCTATAGGCAGATAGCTTTGTCTTTTTAATTATACCTGCTGCTGTTGCCAAGACCAAATATTTATCATCCGAAAATTCCATTACGGGTATAAATGATGTGATGTTTTCGTCTTTGGCTAGTTGTAATAAGTTGACAACCGCTCTTCCCTTAGCTATCCTAGTGCTTTGAGGCACCGCATAAACCTTTAACCAATAAACCCTTCCCTTATCAGTAAAGAAAAGAATGTAATCATGCGTTGAGGCAATAAATAGATGCTCGACAAAATCTTCTTCCCTCAATTGGGTTCCGATTACACCAACGCCTCCCCGCTTCTGTTTTTTATAGGAAGAAACCGGAATTCTCTTTACGTAGCCAGCGTGGCTCATAGTAATAACCATGCTCTCGTTGGCAATCAAGTCTTCTACCTCTAACTCATCTATTGCAGCTATTATATCCGTTCTTCTGTCGTCGCTATATTTTTTTCTAACTTCGTTAAGCTCATCCTTAATAATCTGCAGAACTTTTTTAGGGTTCTTGAGGATAGATTTTAATTTCTCAATAGTTTTTAAAAGCTCAAGATACTCTTTCTCTATTTTTTCAACTTCCATATTTGTCAGACGCTGCAACTGCATTTCAAGTATTGCTTGAGCCTGGATGGAACTTAAGCTAAATTTTTTCATTAAGCTCTCTTTGGCAATAGCAGGTGATTTTGATTTTTTTATAACTTTTATCACTTCATCTAAATACTTAAGAGCAATTTTGTATCCTTCAAGAATGTGCGCCCTCGCTTCAGCTTTTGCGAGATCAAACTTTGTTCTTCTGGTTATAATGTCTATGCGATGTTCAACGAAATACTCAATCATCTCTTTAAGATTAAGAACCCTGGGCTGATTATTAACCAGAGCGAGCATAATAACACCAAAAGTAGTTTCTAGTTGCGTGTGCTTAAACAATTGGTTCAATATAACCTGCGGAGGATATCCTTTTTTAATATCAACTACAATTCGTATGCCCTCCTTTGAGGATTCGTCTCTTAAATCACTAACCCCCTCAACCTTTTTGCTTTGCACCAAATTGGCGATTTGTTCAACAAGGTTTGTTTTGTTAACTTGGTAAGGCAATTCTGAAACTATTATCGCCTCTCTGTCATTTTTAAAGATTTCTATAGAGGCCTTGGCCCTTAGTTTTATTCGACCGCGGCCTGTATTATAAGCAGATTTAATGCCTTCGCGCCCACATATTATTCCGCCAGTAGGAAAATCGGGGCCTTTGATAATTTTCATAATATCTTTGATGCTGGCGTCAGGATTATCAATTATGGCCATAACTGCATCAATTACTTCGCCCAAATTATGCGAAGGTATATTTGTAGCCATACCTACTGCTATTCCACTAGCGCCATTAATCAACAAGGTTGGTATTGCGGCCGGCATTACTCTGGGCTCTTTTAATGAATTATCAAAATTGGGAATAAAATCAACTGTATCCTTTTCTAGATCTCGCAAAATCTCGTTGGAAATCGACTGCATCCTGGCTTCCGTATATCTCATAGCGGCAGCGGGATCGCCATCAATGGAACCAAAGTTCCCCTGACCCTCTATCAAAGGATATCTTAAGGAAAAGTCCTGAACCATTCTGACTAAGGCGTCATATACAGCACTATCACCATGGGGATGAAAACGACCCAAGCAATCACCAACTATTCGGGCGCATTTCTTATAGGGTTTGTTGTGCCACAATGCCAAATCTTTCATTGAATATAGGATGCGCCTATGGACTGGCTTTAGGCCATCTCTAATGTCGGGCAAAGCCCTTCCAACAATAACGCTCATAGCATAATCAATGTATGAGCTTTTCATTTCATCTTCAATATAAACCGGAATTATTTTTTCGCCTTTGGTGTACATAGTTCTTCCTATTTTTTTATTATTTTAAACATCAATATTGGCTTCTTTAGCGTGTCTTTCAATAAATTCTCTGCGGGGCTCAACCACATCTCCCATTAATATTGTAAATATTTCATCTGCCTTAACTGCGTCTTCAAGGGTAACTTGAAGAAGCGTTCTTGAGGCTGGATCCATTGTTGAAACCCAAAGTTGATCTGGGTTCATTTCTCCCAAGCCTTTATATCTCTGAACAGACATGCCTTCGTGAGCAATCTTTTTAACGGCTGATATCATCTCTTTTAAGCTAAAAAGTTCTATTTCTCTGCCACTTTCGGTTATCATCATAAAAATAGGTGTTTGTGATTTTTTCTGTTTGTCCTTCGCAACATCCTTGTTTTCTTTCTCTGCTTCATACGAATTTATATCAATGTCAAATTTCTCAAGCTTTTGTTTGATGTTTAGAATATCTTCTGATTCGTAAAATTCTATTAAAGCCAATTTTTGAACCGCGTCTCCGTTTCCATTAGTATCGTTTTCTGCTATCTCAACCTTACCTTTGCTCTTTTCCTCTTTCTCCACTAGGCTTGCTAGCTCAGAGTCATTATATATAAATTGGTACTCACCATCCACTTTTACCATATAAATAGGCATTTTTTTGGTCTTTTGGTCGTATTTACTGATATAAAACGATAAATCTACTCCCTTTCTGTACATGCTGTGCGCTAAGGCATCTAACTCAAAAAGATGCGCTAAAATATCGCTAAATTGCTTGGCGGTAAAGGGCTTTTGGGCTCTTTTTTTATTTTTAAAATTATACAAAGAAGTGTTCTCCTGTCCCATATCAATTAGAATGTTATTCATTTGCTCCTCGGTATTTATATACTCTTCCCTCTTGCCTCTCTTTATCTTGTAAAGGGGTGGCTGAGCTATATACACATGCCCCTTTTCGATCAACTCTTTCATTTGTCGAAACAAGAATGTTAAGAGCAAGGTTCTTATGTGTGAACCATCTACATCAGCATCGCACATCAGAACCAGCTTACTATATCTAAGCTTTGAAATATCAAATTCTTCCCCAATGCCAACCCCAAGCGCCGTAATAATTGTTCTAATTTCATCATTATTTAGCATCTTATCCAGGCGGGCCTTTTGGACATTAAGTATTTTTCCTTTTAGTGGTAAAATGGCTTGATAGCGTCTATCTCTGGCCAGCTTAGCCGATCCTCCGGCTGAATCTCCCTCAACCAAATAAACCTCGCAGAGCGCAGCATCTTTTTCAGAACAATCAGCAAGCTTTCCGGGAAGGGCCGACATTTCCAAAGCACCTTTTCTACGGGTAAGCTCTCTGGCTTTTTTAGCTGCCGCTCTAGCTCTTGAGGCCGTAAGCGATTTATCAATCGTTTTATTGGCTATCGAAGGATTTTCTTCAAAGTATGTAGTCAAAAACTCATTTACTGTTGAGGCCACAAGGCCATCAACCTCACTGTTTCCCAATTTAGTTTTGGTTTGGCCTTCAAATTGTGGGTCTGGAATTTTTATACTTATAACTGCCGTTAATCCCTCTCTAACATCTTCGCCGGAAAGAGAGGGCGCATTGTTCTTAAAAAGATTCTTGTTTTTTGCATATTGATTAGTTGCTCTTGTTAGGGCGGACTTAAATCCGCTTAAATGTGTTCCCCCCTCAATAGTGTTAATATTATTTGCAAATGAAAATATGTTTTCAGCATAGCCGTCGTTGTACTGAAGAGCTACCTCTATTTGCATTCTTTCTATGTCTTTTTCAAAATAAACTACTTTTTTATAAATCGGATTTTTATTTTTATTAAGGTGTTCAACAAAAGAAATTATTCCGCCATTAAATTTAAAAACATTTTCTTCGTCGCTGCGCTCATCTCTTATTGCTATTTCTATTCCTTTATTTAAAAAGGCTAGTTCTCTTATTCTTTTAACCAAAGTATCATAGCTGAAAACAATCATTGGAAATATTTCTTTGTCTGGTTTAAAGGTTGTTTTGGTGCCGCTTTTAGAGCTCTTTCCTATAACCGTTAATTTGCTATCCGTGTGTCCCTTTTTATATTTCTGATGATAAACATTTCCATCTCTTCTAACCTCAACTTCACACCACTCAGAAAGGGCATTAACAACACTTACGCCAACCCCATGCAACCCCCCCGAAACCTTATAGACCCTGTGGTCAAACTTTCCCCCAGCATGCAGAGTTGTCATAACTACTTCAACTGCAGGAATTTTTTTTGTTTTATGTTTATCTACGGGAATTCCTCTTCCATTATCCGTAACAGTAACACTGTTGTTTTCATGAACGGTTATTTGTATTTTATCGCAATATCCCCCCATAGCTTCATCAATAGAGTTATCTACTACTTCATACACCAAGTGATGTAGGCCGCTAGTCGCTGTGTCTCCAATATACATGGCGGGTCTTTTTCTTACTGCCTCAACGCCCTCTAACACCTGTATATTTTGAGCTCCGTAGCTTTTGTTTTCTGCTTCTTTGGGAACTTTTTTATTTTTCTTTGTGGGCATATTATATATCTCCGAGTTTTACCTTTATATCTTTTACTAGTTCTTCTTTTGCTTTCTTATTAATAATATCTATTGCTTTTTTCTTAATTTTTTTTATTTCATATATCCAGGTTGTGTTTGTTGCATTTATATATAGTATTTCATCCTTAATTAAACTAACCCTGGTGTTTTTTACTATCTCCTTATCAACGTTTTCATTCCAGAGATTTTCTATTGTTTTATTCTTGTGGTTTATTTTTTTATTTATATTCTCTATTACTTTATTAACGGTTTTTCTTAAAATTTCTTCTTCGCTCATATTAATTGCATGGGCAAAACAATAAATATAAATTCACCATCTCTTCTTATAACCGCCGGTTTTTGGGGATCTGTTATTTCAATATCTATTTCCTCTAAATTAACTGCTTTTAATATATCCATTAAATAATTAGGGTTAAAGCCAATAGATAATTCTTTTCCCTCATACTTAATATCTACTTCGTCTCTAGCTTCCCCTAGGTCTGGGGTGCTCTTGTTTAAAATTATTTTATTTTTCATTATATCTAATTTTATTACAATTGAGTCGGGGTTTGTAAATAGCGCTACTCTTTTAATGGCTTTAAGAAATTTATTTTTATTAAGCCTTATCTTAAGTTTTATTTCTTTTGGAATAACTTTATTATATTCAGGAAACTCGCCTTCTATCAATCTGCTTGTTAATATAATTTTTCCAAACTCAAAACAAGCTTGATTTTCTGAAAACACAATCCTAACGTCTCCTTCTTGCCCCAGGTTCCTCATTAATTCCTGCGCTGTTTTCGATGGTATGATAATTTTTTTATCTATTTTTTGAGGAAAATCACCTTGAGTTTCAATTAAAGCAAGCCGCCTGCCGTCCGTTGCTATCGTTTTAATATATTTTTCTTTTAATTCTATTAATATTCCATTTAAAACATACCTTGTTTCATCTCTTGATACAGCAAAAAAACTCATCTCCAACATTTTCTTGAGTCGCCCTTGATTCATAGAAATAAACTCTTTATTCGTAAATGTCGGTAATTTAGGAAACTCTTCTTTCGCAATTCCCATTAGTTTAAAATAAGAATTTGCAGATCTAATCTCTATTATATTATTTTTTCTTACTAATATTTCAACTTCTTCTTCTGGTAATTCCTTAATAATATCAGAAAATTTCTTAGCTGGTATTGTTATTACGCCATCTTCGATTACATCAGCTTTAAATGAATAGCTTATTCCTATATCTAAATCTGTTGTTATTACTCTAACAACATCCTTCTTGGCTTCAAAGAGTAAATTTGATAGTATAGGAAGGGATGACTGATTAGAAATTATATTTTGAGTTATTTGAGTTGCTACTATTAAATCACTTTTTAGTGCTTTAAGTTCCATCATTATATTCCTTTTATCTGTTTAATAATAAATTAGTAATAGTAAAAACAACGCTGTTAGTATGTGTATACATTTGTAAATTAATTCAATATATAGACTTATATAAAATAATTACTAACAGGCAAAGCGCATTTACTAATAGTTATACAAAGAGAGAGCTAAAATAACAAAAAAACAAAACATATCAACAAATTATCAACAACTAGCCCCTCTTTAATTCAGAGGTTATTCTATCAATAACAACCCTTTTGTCTACATCTTCTGATATAAGCTTTGCAATTTTTTTATAAGCGTGGAGAACCGTAGTGTGATCCTTGCCCCCAAAAGCCTCACCTATATCAGGAAGAGAATTATCGGTAAGTTCTCGCGATAAATACATGGCAATTTGTCTTGGAAAAGCAACCGCCCGAGTTCTTTTTTTGATCTTCATATCGGATATTCTAACATCAAAATGTTCGGCAACCCGCTTTTGTATTAAATCTATAGTTATCCTTTTTTCTTGGCCGGCAGCCAGCGTTTCCTTTAAAATTTCTTGGGTAAGCGCAAGAGTAACTTCTTCGCCCACCAACAAAGCATAAGCCACAACTCTAATCAAGGCACCCTCTAGCTCTCTAATGTTGCTATCTATTTTTTCAGCTATAAAAGACGTAACGTCATCGGGCACATTTATAACCTCTCTTTCGGCTTTCTTTCTTAAAATAGCAATTCTGGTTTCAAAATCAGGAGCCTGTATGTCTGTTATAAGGCCTCCTTCAAAACGAGAAACAAGTCGTTCTTCAAGTGTTGATATTTCTTTTGGTGGCCTATCACTTGAGATAACGATTTGTTTGTGGGCCTCTCGCAGAGCGTTAAAAGTATGGAAAAATTCTTCCTGAGTGCTTTGCTTGCCCGCAATAAAGTGTATATCATCAACTAAAAGGACATCTACATTGCGATATTTTTCCCTAAACTTAACAGTTGTTCCTTTCTGAATCGCATCTATTAGTTGATTGGTAAACTTTTCACTGGATATATAAACAACCTTAGCTTGAGGGTTTTTAGATAAGATGTGATGACAAATGGCTTGCATAAGATGGGTTTTCCCTAAGCCAACGCCGCCGTACAAAAAAAGAGGATTATATGCTTGAGCTGGTCGTTCTGACACGGCGAGCGAGGCTGCGTGAGCAAAACGATTAGATGGTCCCACCACAAAGTTACTAAAGGTGTATTTGGGATTAAAAGAGTTAATGGTTGCGGCTCTTTCTTTGGAGATTGCGCTCATTATGGGGGGCCCGGAATCTACCCACACAGGCTTATTTTTATTTATGACATAAACAACATCCAGGCTTGTGTCGGCAAGAGCACCAAGGGTTTCGGATACCATGTCGCTGTAGTGTTCCTCGAGCCAGTCTTTAAAAAATTTATTAGGAACTTCAATCTGTAAAACATTATTATCTAGCGAAAGTGGCTTTGTAGGAACAAACCACACGTTAAAGCTTTGAGGGTTAAGCTTATCCTTGAGAACAGCTTTAGCTTGAGTCCAAATATCTTTTGTTAGGGCGTCTGGCATATGATTATTTTTTAATGTTTTCCACAAGTTATTAACAGGCTGTGCGTGATAATAAATTTTGTCTTTAGCGTATTATAACAAAACAAATTTTTAATACAAGAAAAATTTTATTTTTTAAATCCTAGCGGCTTGCATGAAAAGCCTATTAGTAGAGCCAAAAAAACTTGACTTAAAATAATACTATGTTATAATCGGTGCACTATGAAAAAGAATTTAAAACCAATATCTAATAAAAAACGAAAGCGCAAGCACGGCTTCAGAAAAAGAATGAAGACCGAAGACGGAAGAAAAATAATTAAGGCCAAAAGACAAAAAGGCCGAAAAAAATTAGCGGCATAAAAAACATTATAAATAGCGAGCGTTATTATTGCGCTCGTTATTTGTCTATAATATGATTAAATTAAGTCGTCTATTTCAAAAATTGCTTTTGTTGTTAATAAAATTTTATCGACGCTATTTGGTAGCGTTTAATGCTCCAAGCTGTAAATACTATCCAAGCTGCCCTCAATATGCCACACAGGCCATTTCTAAATACGGGCCGCTCAAAGGGTTGTTGATGGCCATAAAAAGGATAGCAAGGTGCAATCCTTTTTCTAGAGGCGGATACGACCCCTTAAAATAAAACAAAGGACTAAAGCATGAACGATCAAAAAAGATTTGTAATTGCCATCGTATTAATAATGGCAATCTTGGGAGTTTATTCACTAACAACCCCCCCTAAAAAAACATTAACAAATAAAACAATAGAAGCTGTTTCAAGTGTAGCATCTAGCGAGCCAAGGAGCAAGCAGCGAGCAGCAGAAAAAAAGCTAGAATCCCCCCAAAAAAACGAAGAAAAGGTAGAGATTCAAACTGCTTTTTTTAAAGCAGAAATTTCTACTGCTAGTGCAGCTATAAACAAGCTCTGGATAAAAAATGCTGCAGATGATTCTTTATCTGAAAAACCCCTGCTTGTGTCTGAAGCGAGTGGATTAAAAACACTGGAATTAATATTAATGAATTCTGATGATGAGATCCAGGCGTACAAAGTTTCTGAAAGGGCAGAAGGAGAGATTGTTTTAGTTGCTAGAACCACCAAGGGGTTGGAAATTGAAAAAAGGTATATTTTTTCTAACTCCAATTATGACATACACTTATGCGTTACTTTTCTAAATAAATCTAAAAGCGATAAAATATTTTCTTATAATTTAGCAGCAGCTACAAACTTACAGTTTTCTTCGGTATTAGATAAGCGTTTTTTAAATGTTGGAAGCTATGATGGGAAAAACCTAATTTGGATTAAGCCAAAAGATGCGACAAAGGCGGCGAAAGTGGGAGAGGTTTATGATTTTTCAAAAAATCCGAAGTGGGCAGTTCTCAGAAATACACACTCTTCTACAATTATAAAGCCCTACCAGAAAATAGGTTATGCATATTTATCATGGGAAAAAGGAGTATCTAAAGAACAAGATAACTGGTCTTTGGGAGTTGATGTTGATTCAATAGTTATAACACCGGGCGCAGAAATTATTCACGAATATTTGCTTTATGCGGGGCCCACAATGGAAGAATACTTATCTCCTCTGGGCTTGGGCGAAGCGGTAAATTATGGAAAATTAGATGTGGTTTGTAAATTACTCATTAAGGTTTTGACGTATTTTTATGATGTAACTGGTAGCTATGGCTTGTCCATCATATTCCTTGTTATTGTAATAAACATATTTACCTATCCTCTTACATACAAAAACGTTAAGTCAATGAGGAATATGCAGTCTGTTCAGCCCCACATGACAAAGCTAAGAGAGACGCACAAGGGCGACCAGAAAAGAATTCAGTCAGAAATGATGAAGCTTTATAAGGAAAACAATGTTAATCCGATGGGTGGTTGTCTGCCAATGATATTACAAATGCCTATATTTATATCGCTGTATGTAACTTTAGCGAGATCTCCGATGCTTAAAGGTTCTAACTTCTTGTGGATAAAAGACTTATCTCTTCCAGATGCTCTATTTCTGTTCCCTAAAACGTTGCCAATTCTTGGAGATAGTTTTAATTTGCTGCCGATTTTAATGATGCTAGCCATGGTGATTCAGCAGAAAATTTCGATGAGCGCAAGAAGTGCTGGCGAAAGAAGCCCCCAAGAAGAACAGCAGCAAAAAATGATGATCATGATGCCAGTTGTTTTTGGATTTATTTTTTATAGTTTGCCTTCAGGGCTGGTATTATACTGGACGGTAAACACTGCTTTGATGGCAGTGGCTCATTATTTAATTCAAAAACAACTTGAAAACAAAACAGCGGTTATTGTATAATGAATAAAATGATAAAATCAATTGACGTTGAAGGCGCAACAGTTAAGGATGCGATAAAAAAGGCCCTACTTAAATTGGGAGTTGAGCGCGATAAGGTGGAGGTTAAAGTGTTGGCCGAGGGCAATAAGGGGCTTTTTGGGATGAAGGGGTCAAGGCAGGCCAAGGTTAAGGTCTCGCTGAAGATTTCAAAATAGATGTTTCACGTGAAACAATACAAAATTAATGGGTAAAATAGTAACTGTATGTAATCAAAAGGGTGGAGTTGGCAAAACGACAACTACCATCAATTTAGCTGCCTTTCTGGCTTCCGCAGGCAAACAAACCCTTATTATTGATATGGACCCACAGGGCAATGCAACCAGTGGAATGGGGGTAAACAAGGATGCCGTCAAAGAAAGCCTCTATGATTTAATGCTTGGACGAGCAAAGCTCAACAAGGTTATCAAAAACATTCACCTACCTAATTTATTTATTTTACCCTCAAATATTGATTTAACTGGTCTCGAGGTGGAGCTTGTGGGGGCTATTGCCCGAGAATACAAGCTCAAAAAGGTTCTCGAAGAGGCAAGAGAAAAGTATGACTATATTGTTATTGATACTCCTCCGTCATTAGGCCTTTTAACCATAAATGCGCTAACTGCATGTGATATGGTGTTGGTTCCTTTGCAATGTGAATATTATGCCCTTGAAGGCTTGAGTAAGCTGTTGAATACTTTGGATCTGGTAAGGAACAATCTAAATCCTTCAATAGAAATTGCTGGCATTGTGTTAACTATGGCGGACTTCAGAACCAAATTAACTTCTGAAGTAATAGCTGAAATAAGGAATCATTTTCCTGAAAAGGTTTTCTCGTGTGTTGTACCAAGAAACGTTAAACTAAGTGAAGCTCCGGGCTTTGGTAAGCCAGTTCTTTTGTATGACAAGGATTCAGCGGGAGCCTTAAAGTATAAAGAACTAACGGACGAGTTTTTGCGAAGAGATAATAATGTAACTCATTTAAATAAAGACAATTATGATAATTTAATTCCGGAGAAAAATGATAATGCCCCAGACCCGAGAGACTAGCTCTTTTGCGATAGCATCATTGTTGCTGGGCCTAAGTTGCTTTGTGCAGTTTTTAGGAACAGAAAAAGCTGTTCTTGCTTTTTTGTTTGCTATTTTAGCATTGCGTGACATAAGGCACAACAAAAAAAAGGGGAAAAGTCTTGCCTATTTGGCAATGGCTCTTGCTGTTGTGTTTGTTTTAGTTGTTTTTTTATTTTTAAAAGCTGTTACCGTTGAATAAACTGTTAATAACTATGGAGAGCTCACATGAAGAAGAAGGCACTTGGAAGAGGAATAGAAGCCTTAATCCCAATAAAAGCTGAAGTTTCTAAGCGAACAATAAGAGAAGTTGATATTAAGATGTTGAAACCGGGCAGGTTTCAGCCTAGAATGAATTTTGACTCTTCGAGACATGAAGAGCTCGTGTCTTCTATCAGAGAGAAGGGGATAGTGCAGCCACTTATTGTGCGCCCAATAAAGGGCTCCGGTGAACAGCTGTACGAATTAATAGCTGGAGAAAGAAGGTATCGCGCGCTTAAGGAGCTGGGCCATGCTAAGGCTCCCGTTATTGTTAGGGACGTTAAGGATGAAGAGGCCCTAGAGCTTTCCTTGATTGAAAACATACAAAGGCAAGAGCTTAATGCAATTGAAGAAGCACATGCTTACGAAAGATTAATTAATGAGTTTGGTCTTTCTCAGGATGAAGTTTCTAAGGCCGTAGGTAAAAACAGATCTACAGTAGCTAATATTTTGAGGCTTCTCAAGTTGCCTTTGGCAATTCAAGACTATGTTTCACGTGGAACAATTTCTGTCGGCCACGCTAGGACGCTTCTGTCGATTGATGATAAAAGTAGGCAACTTGTTATAGCAGAAAGCGTTGCAAAAAATGGGCTATCTGTAAGGGAAGTTGAAGGACTGGTAAAAAAGCCGGGTCGCGTTGCGCACACAGACAAAAAGTTAAAAGCAATTGATCCGTATTTGAAAGATGCAGAAGATAATCTTCAAGCGATCCTTGGTACAAAAGTATCAATCGATAAACGAAAAAAAAGAGGTAAAATTACAATTGATTTTTATAGCGATAAGGATTTAAATCGTCTTTTGAAGATACTAACGAAGTAGTTACATGAGTTACATTAATAATATTTTTTTGTACCCAATGTACCCTCCCACAATCCACGATGTATCCGCAATGAACATTTCATATTATACCATATAATGTATTTTCAATTAAAAATAATATAGAAAAATATGGACAGCTATTGACAAACATAGATAGCATAGCGTATACTACACTTGTGCAACTTTACACGCTATATATTATAATAGAAAAGCAATAAAATGCTATGAAAGTATTAAGACGATATCACACAAAAGATGCCGCCAATTTTTTGGGCATTTCCAAGAAGACTCTTTTTCGCTATGAAACGAGAGGTGCCTTTCCTTTGGCCGCGAGAAACGCGATTAATAGCTGGCGGGAATACACCGACGATGATTTAAAGAATTTAAAACGCCTAAGAAAAATAATGCGTGTTAATAACTCTATAAATAAATGTGTAGAAAATAAAATAAATTATACATCAAAGGAAAACTTTTTTGATGCTATAAGTCGCATCGCATTGGAGATGGGTTTTTATGCGCCGCTTTTGGAGAAAGATTATTATATGACGCTTATTCTTTCGCGCATAAATGAGCTTTCGAAAAATCTGATTTTTAAGGGCGGAACGTGTCTTAACAAAATTTATTATTCTTATTACCGATTAAGTGAGAATTTGCATTTCAGTATGTATTTGCCTGAATGTGCGGCTAGCCGGGGCAGCAGGTATAAACGCGCGCAGGCTGTAGAAAATAATATTGAAAAGTTTGCGAAACAGTTTGATATGCGCGTTGAAGGCCCTAAAAACGCGGGGCTCAATGCGTCCCGCCAGGTTTATTTTTTCGTTTATGATTCGGCTATGGTTCCAAGAGAACAAAAAATTAAATTTGAAATTGAATATAAGCTCAACCCCGTTGATAAAACTGAAATACGAACCGTCCAACATAAATTTTTACATACTTTTACCGGAGAACCGCTGCTTGATGGCGGAAAGGTTAATTGCCTCTCGCTTAATGAAATCGTCAGCGAAAAACTTCACACGGCAGTCTTTAGCCCGGCTATTGCTCTCCATGATTTTTACGATCTTGATTTTATGCTTCGCGACGGTTTCGACCTGACTAACAAAGAAGTTATAAAGTTATTTAAAAAGAAACTTGAAGAAGATTTCCCTGCCGGCAGTGCGGATATCGACTTAAGAAAATATAAGGTTAACCTCGGCCGGCCGGATTCTGAAATTGAAAATATGTTATCGCGCGTTGAAACTGAATTATTTGATATATTAAATCCGAACGAGCGTAAAAACTTTGATCTTAATCTTGCGTTGAACCGGATTAATAAGGCCGTGGAGAAAATGTTCTCATGAAAAAATATCCGTGTATTTTATGCGGTTTAAAATATATTAGCGGTAATTTTTTATACCGGCTAACTGATGTAGAAATAAGAAAAACAGGCAAACCTTAATTTAAGGAGGCAGGTAATGAAAAGGTTATTTTTTGTAATTGGCTTAGTGGTATTGTTTTTGAGTTTAAGTCACCAAACGGAAGCGGATAATTTAGAGGCAATATTGGACACTGCAGACGGAAGCAGCTCTTTCTCGGTAAAGGATTCAGGCGATGTAGAAGTCTCCCACATTGATTCAAATGGCAACATCCAGGCAGACGGCACGATAACAACGGCAACCGGGTTTACAGACCAGAGTGCGCTAAGTTATTTGGGAACTAGGATTATTAATTACTCCACCACTTCAGATTTTACTATAGAACCGCGAGTTACAACTTATGATTTATTGCTGCAGCCTTCGGGTACCGGCGAGGTTGGTATCGGAACCGCGGCTCCGGACACTAAACTTCATGTAGTTGAAGCCGCCGACAACAACATTGCTAAGTTTGTAAATTCAACAAATTCCCGCACCAGTTACTTTAATAATTGGGCAGATTTATATATTGATTTTGATTCTTCTCTTTATGCGGCTAAAGTTAAAATTTTAGAAGGCACAGGGGCAACTTATTATACTATCTTACAGGGAGGTGACCAGGCGGCAGATTTGACATATACCCTACCCATTAATGATGGAGACGCCAGCCAGATGCTGACAACTGACGGAAGCGGTGTTCTGTCCTGGACTACTGCCGCTGGCTCAGGCGACATAACAGATGTATATGATTGTTCAAGCGGTGACGCCAATACTTTAACTATAGGGGAATCAGAATATTTAATTGGAGGAGCAGTTGATGGCTCAACAGACCCCTATATTTCATTGCCGCAAGGCGCAGATGTAAGTTCGGTAACAGGAGAAGGCCGTATAGCCTGGGATACTGATAATGATAAATTGTATGTCGGTACTGGTGCTGCCGCTCTTGAAATTGGCTCAGGCACTATAGGCGGCTCGGGAACCGCAGGTATTATTCCTTACTTGTCAGCCTCAACCACACTAGCGGACTCTGAGCTCAAACGTGTTAGCGCGGGGATATATGAGTTGGGAAGCTGGAGCGTTCTTTGTACTGAAGGCACTAACGCCTATTTGAAGTTGTACGGCGGCACCAATGGTGACGGCGCCAACATGGTGCTTTTTGGTTCTACCGAAGGCAGCACTCCAAACGAAGCAGAAATAAATGCAACTGGCGGTGTTGACATTAATGCGAATGTTGATGTTAGTGGGACCTTGAAAATCGGTGCTTATACCTTACCCAACACTGATGGCACTAACACGCAGGTATTACAAACAAACGGCTCAGGCGCGGTAACTTGGGCGGCTGGTGGAGGGAGCTCACCATTAACCACAAAGGGAGATTTATATACATATGGTGCAGCGGACGCAAGATTAGCTGTAGGAACTAATGATTATGTTTTAACAGCTGATAGCACTGAGACGACTGGTATGAAATGGGCTGCCGCTGGAGGAGGCGTAGGCGGCTCAGGAACCGCTGATTACATTCCTGTCTGGTCAGATTCTGGCACCCTAACGAACTCTGAAATCAAAGATGTTGGAGCAGGGAAATATCAGATATTTGACTATGGTATTTTTTACAAAGATGATGCCACCGGCTACATGAAGTTCTCTGGCGGCAGCGGCGAGAACCAGGGTGGAACCCTGGTCCTTTTTGGTGAAACCGAAGCCGGCACTCCCGGCGAAGTAGAAATAAACATAGGTGGCTCCGGCATTGTTGATATAAATGGAAATGTTGATGTTAGTGGAACTTTGACTGCGGGAAGTGATTTAACTATTAATGGTACTGACATCAAGAGGGGTGTGAATAATTCTAGAGTGTCTCTTATGGCAGGCACTACCTATGATGGGGGATGTATGTATGAAGCCGGAGGCGATGACTTGACTAGCCACGATGTGGCCGGAGGCAGTGGACAGATATTAATGAAGGACAATAGTTCAAAGTTTAGATTTAGAGACCGTGAAGGTTGGACTAATATCGCCTGTTTCTACGGTAGTGGCGGAATAAATTTTGGCGCGGATGCCGATCCGGGAGCAGGAACACTGCGGCTTCTTGCGGGAAGCGCTCCGGGATCACCTGCCGAGGGGGATATTTACGGGAATTCTTCCGACAACAACCTTTACTATTATAATGGCAGTGGTTGGGACGACTTAACTGCCGGAGGTGGTGGTGCTATAACAGATGTATATAGTTGTTCAAGCGGTGACGCCAATACTTTAACTATAGGTGAATCAGAATATTTAATTGGAGGAGCAGTTGATGGCACAACAGACCCCTATATTTCCTTGCCGCAAGGCGCAGATGTAAGTACGGTAACAGGAGAAGGCCGTATATCCTGGGATACAGATGACGATAAATTATATGTCGGTGACGGCGCTGCTGTTGTTGAAATCGGTGCTGGCGGTGGAGGCTCACCTGGTGGCTCTGATACCCATGTCCAATATAATGACAGTGGTAGTTTCGGAGGCGATGCTGGATTTGTCTACAATGCGGCAACTGACGAAGTTACTATTGCTGGAAAGACAACCGTTGCAAGGCTTTATTTAACCGAGCGTAATCCTTCAATTGTCGGAAATGGAGATGCCAACGGCAACTTAGAATTACGGGGTGGTAGTCTTGGTGACTGTTCAACGCTCATTCTGGAGGCCGTTTATGGAGCAGGAACTCCAGGAAATTATGGTGGTGCCTGGCTTGAACTTGATGATAACGCGAATGCAAAGTTCTATATTGAAGAATACTACACCGCCAATGTAAGGTTTCAAGTCTGGTCTCAGGGCGGCGTCCGTGTCGGTGCAACAGATACTGACCCCGGAGACGATAATCTTGCGGTAGAGGGAGGCCTCTATGTAGGAGGAGGGATCACTGCCAATGAGAAGATATCTCAAGCCACTTCTGGAGATGGCTCAACCACCCATTATATTGGAAACGCCACAATTACTCACTCCTTTACCGGTTGGCATTATTATGAGTTGGGTGATAAGGATTTAGAGGTTGGAGAGATTGTAAAATTAGAAGACGGTAAAATCTACAGGACAACGGATGAGATGGATAAAAAGGCAATAGGCATATACTGGGGCATTACAGACCACGAGTCCTCAATGGGAACAGGAGAAAAGCTCCCGTCGGGTGAGTATGCTTATTCTGTTGCCTGTGTTGGAGATAGCTATGAAGTGCACGATAAGAAGCCCCTGACCGGAGCCTGGGTATGTGATGAAGGAGGAGAGGTTGAAGAAGGAGATCTATTAACCTCTGCCAGCAAAGCCGGTTTTTTAAAGAAACAACAGGATGACCTTATTCATAATTACACAATCGCGAAAGCCAGAGAAAATGTTGGCTTTAATAAGAACGGAGAGAACAACAAAGCATATGTTTATCTACTGCAATAATGGCGTTGTTGCATAGTAATAAAAAAGCTAATGTTTTCAATCTTTGTAATTAGGAATTAATCGCTGTAATCAGAGAGCACTGCCTCTTTTTAGACTTTTTCAGCGCTCTCTTTATAAATAAGAGGAGGAAGAGACTGTTTAGGAAACTTTTTACCCTTATAGTTATATTAGTAGCAACCTCTTTTATTACAGGCCTTGCGTATGCTGCCGGTATCACTATCCCTTTAGGTTTTACGCTTAACACTAACACCAGCACTCTTAATGTGCCGGGAAACGTTACTAATGCCGGAACTCTGCAGGTAAGCTCAGGCGCCATTACTCTTACCGGCGACTGGTCAAACTCAGGCACTTTCACCCAGGGTACATCTACTGTTACTCTTAATGGCACCAGCCAATCTATATCAGGAACCACTACCTTCTATGGTTTAAGCAAAACCGTAACCACAGCTGCTACTTTAACCTTTGAAGCCACTAAAACCCAAACCGTCTCAAACAGTCTTACTCTAAACGGCGCGTCCCTAAATCTACTATCTATAGTAAGCTCTATTGCTGATACTCAAGCTGCTTTAACTCTTCAGGGCGGCGGCTCCCAAAGCTTATCATATCTGGATGTTAAAGATAACAACGCCTCAGGCGGAGATACCCTGGCAGCCGGTGTAACTTCTACTAATTCCGGAAACAATGACAACTGGACTTTTAAAATTATCTCAGTCACCTTGCTCAATGCAGGTGGTACGGAAGATTACACAACTTGGGCAATAGGCACAGATAGAGCCGTAGACACCGTTTATTTAATGACTACAGCTAACTGCGTTTTAGTTAAAAACGACGGCAATGTAGCGGAAGATTTTAGCATTGAAGGCACGGGCAGCAGCTGGACGCTGGCCACCACTAACGCGGAAAACCAGTGTGTGCTTATGGGGCTCTTTAATGGTGACACCGCTCCAGTTGAGGGAGCTTTTTCTGCAACCTATGACATTATTGACGGAAGCACCAGATGGGCAACAACATCGGCAGGCAACGGAATTTACGAGGGTGCTAATGACGGTGACAATGTAGCAGTCAACGCGGGAGAAAAATTATATATTTATCTTGAGACTCCCCTTACGGTTACTTCGGGACTGCAGGAAACGATTACCGTAACTATTGGCGCTCGTGAGCACGAATAATTTTTAAGGCATTTATATCTAACAAAAAGGAGGTGATAAAAACAGCGGTTAGATATAGGCCTTATCGAGATAGAAGCAAATAAATAAAACACATTCTGTCCGATGTTTCGCTTCGGACAAAAAAATGAAAAAGGAGAACAAAAGATGCAAAAGATGCAAAAGATTATAGGTTTGTTGCTTATTTTGGGGATGGCGGTTACAGCTATGGCTATTCCTAACATCGCTGAAGCAGACGATGATACCTTTACTATCACGGTTACCTGCGGGTTTGTGGAGCTTACACTGAAGCTTGCCGATGACTCTGCCGCTTATACATCATGGCCGATAGGCACTGTGGCAACAAGTGCTACACCAGCAATGATAGGCGGCACGGGGACCGAGGCTAATAAATGTATTTTGGCTAACGTCGGTACTTCAAGTTCGGCAGCTACGCTCTCAGCTCAAATAACCGGCGCGGCAACCAATTGGACGGATCACGCCACCACCATCGGCGAGGATGTATATGTGTTAAAAATGGATTCTGATCCAGGTTACACACTTCCAGCTACATGGACCGACACTATTGTATCCGCCAGTGATACAAATCTTAC
>Ga0222658_1000239_pt1 | contig 32727 bp, 23 predicted proteins | sample AntAcemetagen476_FD_179830 | JGI IMG/M metagenome (GOLD analysis project Ga0222658, IMG submission 179830) | Saline water microbial communities from Ace Lake, Antarctica - #476 | ecosystem: Environmental > Aquatic > Non-marine Saline and Alkaline > Saline | place: Antarctica: Ace Lake... | reverse complement strand
TATTGGATTAATTTTATATTTAATAGTGAATTCGCTTAAATCGCGATAAATATGCCTGACATTATAAAAACAAAAGAATATTTTTGGATTCATTTTGAAGAGAATGACGAACAAACAATAAAATACCTCGAAAAAGAATTTAAATTTCATGAACTTGATATCGAAGATATATCAAGCGGTCCACAGCAACCAAAAGTTGATTTTTATAAAGATTATTTATTTGGAATTTTTCATTTCCCAGATTTTCAAAGCGATAAAGGTAGGATTCATGTAATTGAATTAGATGTTTTTTTAAGTAAAGATTATTTAATTACAATTACTAAAGGCAATAATAAAAGAATTAATGATTTTTTTCAAAATATTAAAAACAACAAAGAATACAAAGAAGAGATGATGGAGCAAGGAAGCGCATTTTTAATGTACGAAATTATAGATAAATTAACAGAAGGATGTTGGCCAGTTGTAAGAAAAATTAGTACCCAAATTAGTGAGGCAGAAGAAGAGATTTATAGTGAAGAGTCGAGTAAAGGAGTGGTTTGGCAAATTGCAATCATAAGACGCAATCTAATTCGTCTTAAGAGGATTATAACTCCTCAAATTATTGTAATTTCGGAATTAGTAAAAACAGACCAGCCATATCTTAAAAAAGCCTTAAATGATTATCTCGACGACATAGGAGATACATTAAGCAGGATGCAGGGTATTGTCGGAGGATATTTTGACACAATGGATACATTGCATAATATTAATGAATCCTTAATATCCCAAAGAACAAATCAGGTAATTAAGTTCCTTGCTATTATTTCTGCATCTTTACTTCCATTAACTCTTTTAACAGGAATTTATGGAATGAATATACAAGGATTGCCTTTTGCTAATGATCCAAATATGGTTTGGCTAGTTTTTGGAGGATTATTTGTTTTTATTTTTATAGTATTAATTTTCTCAAGGAAGAGAGACTGGTTATAAAAATATGAAATATGATGTTATAACAATTGGATCAGCAGTGAGAGATATGTATCTTTTTTTAAAAGAAAAAGATGCTATTGTTATTGATAATCCCAAAAAAGAAATAACTCGCAAGCAGCTTTTAGCTTTAGAATATGGCGCAAAGTTAGATGTGGAGGATTCTTTTCAAGCAGTTGGAGGAGGAGGAATTAATAGCGCTGTAACATTTTCTAGATTAGGTCTTAAATCTGCATGCGTGCTATCTCTAGGGGAAGATGATAACGCAGGGGCAATTTATAAAGTTTGTAAAGATGAGGGAATTAATACAAGATTTGTTCAAAATAAATCAAAAAAACCAACTGGATTTTCGGCTCTTATTGTTGCTGGCAAACAAAACGATAGAGTGGTAGTTGTTGAGAGAGGCGCTAATGATGATCAAGATTTATCAATTAACAAATCTAAAATTAATAATACAAAATGGTATTATACAACATCTTTATCTGGAAAAAATTGGGAATCCATACTAGTGGATATTACAAAATCAGTTAAAAAAAATTCAATAAAATGGGCTTGGAATCCTGGAGGAGTTCAGTTGGGCGCAGGGTTGCGAATATTGGGAAAATATTTAAAATATTGTACTGTTTTAATATTAAACAGAGATGAAGCAATTGGTTTACTTGCTCAAAGATCAGGAAAAGTAAAAGATAATCCAAAAGATCTTTTGTCATCGATTTTAAAATTTGGATCTAATTCTGTTGTTATAACAGATGGATCAAAAGGAGTATATTATGCAGATAATTTAGGCATGATGTATGTAAGAGCTGATTTATCTGTTAAAGTAAAAGAGCGAACAGGGGCAGGTGATTCATTTGGGTCTGGTTTTATTTCTGGTCTTATTTTAAATAAAGATATTGGAGATTCTCTTAATTTAGGCATAAGCAATTCAGAATCTGTTATTCAATATATTGGTGCACAAGAGGGAATATTAAATAAGAGTGATTTAAAGAAAGCTGTAAATAATAAAAAACATAATATAAAAAATATATAAAATATATGTCTGAAAATAAAAAAAATCTTAAATTAGAAATTTTAGAAAAGATGTCTACTTTGGCAACAGCTGGTTTTGGATTAGTTGCAGCTCTTGCTTGGAATAGCGCTATTCAAGCATTTTTTAAAGAAATAAATTTGTTTGGCCAAAAAGATAGCATAACTGCAAAATTTATTTACGCTTTTGTCATTACTTTTATTATTGTTTTAATCACATTTTTTATAGGAAGATCTATTAATAAAATCAAAGAAGAACTTGGAATTAATCCAGAGGAAAAATAAAAATATATGAAAACTAAAATTTTTTCAATAAAGCGAGCTCTTAATTTTGGCTATAATACTTTTAAACAGAATTATAAAATTTTGCTTTTAGTTGTTGTATTTATGGCTCTTGTTAATAGTGTTCCAAGTTATGTATCAGATCAATTAAAAAATACTGAATTGCCATTTATTATTGTTGTTTTCTTTTTTTTGTTTTCAATTATGTTTTCGGCTTTAAGCGTTATTATTTCAATGGGTATGATTCGCATATCTTTGAGATTATTTAATTCTAAAAAAGTTGTATTTGTTGATTTATTCCATGATTTAAATAAATTTTTAGATTATCTAGCTGGAACTATTTTATATGTATTAATTATTGCTGGAGGATTGATTCTTTTTATTATTCCTGGAATTATTTGGATGATAAGATTTCAGTATTTTGGATATTTTTTAATTGATAAAAACAAAGGACCAATTGAATCGTTAAAATTAAGTTATCAAGCATCAAAAGGTAGTACGTTAAATATTTTAATTTTTAATATTGTTTTGCTTGTTGTTAATCTCATTGGTGTAACTTTTTTTGTTGTTGGATTGCTTGTAAGTATTCCAGCAACAATGCTTGCAAATGTTTACGTATATAATAAATTGCAAAGACAATTACATTCAAGGAAATAAATAATGAATTGGAAAATAGCCGAAAAAATCAATCAAGAAACAAAAACAAAATATCCGGATATACATCCGGTTATTTTGCAATTACTAATAAGCCGTGGATTATCTTCAAAAGAAAAAATTGACGCATTTCTTAATACAAAGTACGAAGATCTTTGCGATCCGTTTTTATTTCGTGATATGGAGGCATTAGTGTTGAGAATTAGAGAATCCAAGAGTTCGGGTGAAAGTGTGTTTGTGTATGGTGATTATGATGCGGATGGCGTGTGCTCATCTATAATACTTGTTGAAACATTGCGCAAGATTGGTATCAAAAATGTAGATGTATATATTCCTCACAGGGAAAAAGAAGGTTATGGATTAAATAAAAATGCGATTGATCATATTGTTTCAAAAGGCGCAAAACTTATAATTACGGTTGATTGTGGTACTAGTAGTGTTGATGAAATCGCATATGCAAAAGAAAAGGGTCTTGATATTATAATTCTAGACCACCACGAAGAGCCACCCCAACTTCCAAAAGAAGTTAGCGCATTTTTAAACCCACATTTAGAAAGAGAAACATATCCTTTTAAAAATTTGGCAGCTGTTGGAGTAGTTTTTAAGGTAGTACAAGCGCTTTGGAAATCTTTTGATTTAGAAAATGGCCATGATAAATGGATGCTTGATCTTGTGGCAATAGCAACTATTGCGGATATGATGGAGCTTGTAGGAGAGAATCGTATATTTGTAAAATATGGTCTTGTTGTTCTTAACAAGACACAAAGAATTGGCTTGCAGTCTCTAATCAATACTTTGCAATACAAAAGTAAAGAATTAGGTGTTTATGAAGTTGGATTTTTAATTGCGCCTAGGATAAATGCAGCTGGCCGAATAGAGCATGCAACAGGAGCTTATGAATTATTAGAAACACCCAATTCATCAATTGCTGATGATTTAGCACAAACTCTTAATACAACAAATCTATCTCGCCAATCAGAAACTACTAGAATTTTAGATGAGGCCCTGGAGCAAGTTCAATCACAATTAGAATCAAATAAGGTTTTAATGGCAAAAGCAGATAATTGGTCTGCTGGTGTTGTTGGTTTGGTAAGTGGGAGAATTACCGAGAGATTTTACCGTCCATCTTTGGTTATGACTAAAACCGAAAAAGGTATTACTGGTTCTGGTAGGAGCATTCCTGGATTTAATATTACAGATGCATTAGAGAAATCATCAAAATTTTTATCTAGTTTTGGCGGGCATGAAGGCGCATGCGGGTTTACTCTAAAATCAGAAGAAGTATTTGATGATTTTTGTTTGGAATTGAATAAAATAGCAGACGAACAATTATCAGAGCAAGATTTGGTTAAGAGTATAATTATAGATACGGAATTAACTTTTGATGATATTAGTTTTGATTTAATTGAACAAATTGAGAAATTGTCCCCATTTGGAATGGGTAATCCAACTCCAAAATTTGCTTCATTTGGTGTGCGTGTGGAAAATATATTTTTAATGGGAAAAGAAAAACAGCATATGCGCTTAAAGCTTCAACAAAATGGAGAAACTCTGCAGGCTGTTGGGTTTGGAATAGTTAAAGATTTTGGCGATATCTTGAATGAAGGAGATTTGATTGATTTAGTTTATGACATAGGAATAAATGAATGGAATAATAAAAAAGATATTCAGTTAAAAATTATTGATATAAAAAAAGAATAAATTATGAAACTAACTATAAATACAGATGGGGGTTCTCGTGGCAACCCAGGCCCTTCTGGAATTGGTGCTGTTTTAGTGGACCAAAAGGGTGGCATCCTAAAAGAAATATCAGAATACATTGGAGAGGGTACAAATAATCAGGCAGAATATACAGCATTAGTCCGTGCATTAGAAGAAGCTAAAAAACTAAAAGCTGATGAAGTCAGTATTTTTATGGATAGCGAACTTATAGTTAAACAAATAAAACAGGAATACAAAGTAAAGAATAAAGATTTAGGAGTATTATTTGTAAAAGTATGGAATCTTTTACAGAAGTTTGCTAAATGGGATATTAAACATGTTAGGCGAGAAAAAAATAAAAAAGCAGATGAGTTGGTGAATAAGGCTTTGGATAATAAATAAATGTAAAAAAAAGTAGGGGCAGATAATTATCTGCCCCTACTTTTTTTATACATTTATAATGAATAGGGAAACCGATAAGCCGAATTTTGTTCCCGCCCGCCGAATCGGCGGGGAGCGACAATCATCTATCTAGACCTACGATTGCTCGCAGGCTCTAACGAGTTACCAAATTTACTCTTTCACCAAATAGGGTTTACCTCTTCTTGTATGTCACCATACAAGCGCGTGAGCTCTTACCTCACGGTTTCATCCTTACCGTCCGGCGTATGCCGGGTTGGCGGTATACTTTCTGTTGCACGTGCCCGAGCTTTGAATCTGAATAAAACTCTCGAGGGGTTTTATTCATATTCTTATACTGGTTGGCGTTACCAACTATTTTGTTCTCCAGCGTATGCCGGATTGTGGTGTTCGGACTTTCCTCTCTCCATAGCCTTGGCGACGGAGAGCGATTGTCTAGCCTCCCTATCCAATATAAATGTACAAAATATGATATAATATAATGTATCAAATTTTGTCATATATGTCAAGTTTTGCTTTACTTTTGGGGTATAATTCTATAAAGTAAAAGGCTTTATTAACTTAATTACAAGTGCTACATTAATTGTGTATGAAGCAGTCTGAACTCATATTTTCGTTTATCTTAATACCAGTTGATTATATAATGCTTATAACAACTGGATTGGTTGTATATTTTGTTAGATATAAGACTTTTTTAACACAAATTAGGCCTCCAATTTTTGAGATAGCGCTTGGGGAATATATTCAAATAGTTTTATTTGTTGCCATAATTTGGCTTCCTATTTTTGCTTTTGCTGGAATGTATTCAATTCAAAGGCCTCGCAGGTTGACTAATGAGTTTACAAAAACATTTCTTGCGTGTTCAACTGGATTAATTGCGATTGTATTTTTTATCTTTTTTAGACACGAGCTTTTTGGTTCTCGGTTTATTGTGTTGTTTGGATGGCTTGGTGCGATTACATTTGTTTTTCTTGGAAGAGTTATCGTGCGTTTAATACAAAGGTCAATGTTTAAAAAAGGAATTGGAGTATGGAGAGTTGTTGTTTTTGGAGAAGGTAAAAATACATATCATCTTATTCAATCTTTAAAAGATGATATACAAGCTGGTTATGCAATTATTCGTCATTTTAGAAAACTTGATAATGCTTCTTTGGGGTCATTAACAAATATTTCAAAACATAATCAAGCAGATATGGTTATATATGCAGATTCAAATCAAAGGCGAGAAGGTCTTGCAAATCTTTTGCGATTTTGCCACGAGCACCATTTGGATTTTTCGTATGCAGCAGATGTTCTTGAAGCAAAAACAAGTAATGTAGAAATAACAAATCTTGGTGGAACTCCTATTGTACAGATAAAGCGTACACCTCTTGATGGATGGGGTAGGATAGTAAAACGTGCGCTTGATTTTTTTGGCTCAATAATTGCGCTTTTATTTTTTATTCCAATATATATTATTGTTGGTTTAGCAATTAAGATTGATAGCAAGGGCCCTGTATTTGTAAAGCTAGATCGTGTTGGCTCTAGTGGAAAAAAGTTTAAAATGTATAAGTTTAGATCAATGGTTCTAGGCGCGCACACAATGAAAAAACAGCTTTCTTTGTTTAACGAGAGAGAGGGTGGCCCATTATTTAAAATGCAAAATGATCCTAGAATTACCAGAGTAGGAAGATTTATTAGAAAATTAAGTATTGATGAGTTGCCTAATTTTATTAATTCTTTAAAAGGAGATTTAAGTTTAGTTGGGCCTCGCGCTCATGAGCCAGAAGAAGTTGTAAAATATGAAAATTATCAAAAGCGATTATTAAATATAAAACCAGGAATTACTGGAATGGCACAGATTAGTGGTAGATCTAATTTAGATTTTAATGAAGAAACTAATTTAGATTTATTTTATATTGAGAATTGGAGTTTTTGGATGGATATTAAAATATTACTTAAAACTCCATGGATTGTAATTAAAGGTAAGGATGCTGTATGAAAGTAGCTCTAGTACATGACCATTTAAATCAAATAGGAGGCGCAGAAAGAGTTGTTCAGTCATTTCATCAAATTTGGCCAGATGCGCCTTTATATACTCTTGTGCATGATCCAAAAATTATAAAGAATTTTTTTGGAAATTTAGATATCAAAACTTCGTTTATACAAAAATTTCCTTTTGCTTTGCCTTATTTGCGCTGGTATCTTTCTTTAATGCCTGCAGCAATAGAGTCATTTAATTTTTCTGGCTATGATGTAATTCTCTCTAGTGCTTCAGCATTTTCCAAGGGCGCGATTGCGCCGCCGAATTCTATTCATATTTGTTATTGTCATACGCCAACAAGATATCTTTGGAGTGATACTAATACTTATGCAAGTGATGTTGGTGGAACTATTATAGGGAAAATACTTCCTATTATATTAAATAGGCTTCGTATGTGGGATCAATTAGCCGCGCAAAGAGTTGATTATTTTGTAGCAAATTCAAATTTTGTAGCAGATAGGATAAAGCGTTATTATAATAGAGATTCCACTGTTATTTATCCTCCAGTTGATGTTAATAATTATCCTCAAAAAGAAAAAAAAGATTATTTTATTATTGTTTCTCGTTTAAGGCCTTATAAAAAGACAGATATAGCAATTCGCGCTTTTAACCGGCTTGGGATGAATTTGGTTATAGTTGGGGATGGGGAAGAAAGAGCTAATTTAGAGAAAATTGCAGGCCCAAATATTATGTTTGTTGGAAATGCAAGCGAGAAAAGAAAAAAAGAATTATTAGCTGGGGCACTTGGTTTTATTCATCCTCAAGAAGAAGATTTTGGAATTTCGGCTGTTGAAGCAATGGCAGCTGGAACCCCTGTTATAGCTTTTGATGCAGGAGGCGCTCGTGAAACTATTATCGAAAAAGAGACAGGAATGTTTTTCGAAGAGCAGACATGGCAATGTTTAGCAGATACAGTTATACGGATGAAAAGAGTGCCGTTCGACTATAATAGAATCCGCGATCATGCTAAGCAATTTTCAAGAGAGCGTTTTTGCCAGGAAATTGAATCATTCGTAGAGATGAAATTTTTAGAGAAAGTAATTTAAAATATGATTATAGGAATTGATGCAAGAGTTTTACAAGAAGGAAATGGAGGAATTTTTGTGTACGCAAAAAATTTAATAGAAAATCTAATCCCAATTTCTAAATCACACCAGATAAAATTATTTTTAAATCAATATAAAAAAACTTCAAATAGAGTTTTAGATAAGCTCACAGATCATCCTAATGTTAAAAAATATTCATATCGTTTTCCTAATAAATTTTTAAACGCGTCATTCAAATTTACAAATTGGCCTCTAATAGATGAATTAATTGGAGGGTGTGACGTTTTGTTTTATCCTTCAATGATGTATAGCGCTCATAATAAAAAAACCCCCTCTGTGTTAACAATGCATGATATTTCTTTTGAATTTTTTCCAGAGTTTTTTACAAAAAAACAGCAACTTTGGCACAAATTAATGGACCCAAAAAAAATGTGCTCTAAAGCTAGTAAAATAATTTCGGTTTCAGAATCAACTAAAAATGATTTAGTAAATACATATGGAATCGAACCAAGAAAAATAAAACGTATTTATTCTGGAATTGATAAATCATTTAGGCCTATTCTTGATAAAGAAGAGCTTTCTAGAATTCGTGAAAAATATAAGTTGCCCAATAGAAAATATATTATTCAAGAAGGAACAATTCAACCAAGGAAAAATTATATTGGAACTTTAGAGGCTTTTAAATTTTGGCATTCAAATTTTTCAACAGAAGCAAGTAAGTACCATCTTTTAATTGTTGGACACAAAGGATGGAAGTCGAAACAATTAATTAGTGAAGTGCAAAAATCTGGTTTTAGTGATAAAATACACATAATTACCGAAGCACCTGTGCATGATTTAGCTGCTTTATACAGTTTGTCTGATTTTTCCTTGTTTCCTAGTTTTTATGAAGGATTTGGATTTCCTCCTCTTGAATCAATGGCATGTTCTGTTCCTGTCATAGTAGGTGCTAATTCTTCTCTTGTAGAGATAGTTAAAGATGCAGGGCTTTTAGTTAATCCATATAGAATAGATGATTTAGTTAGCGCTATTAGGTTAATTGTCAATGATGATGTTTTGGCAAAATCTTTGCGCGCAAAAGGCATTGCAAGAACAGTTGATTTTAATTGGGAGCTATGTGCCAGAGAAACTTTACGAGTTTTAGAAAACGTATAATAAAATCTATGCATATAGGAATCGATTGCCGAATGTATGGAATTCACAACCGTGGGATAGGGCGCTACATAGAGCGTTTGATTTTAGAATTCGCAAAACTTAAAGACAATAATAGATATACGTTATTTATGAATTCTGAAACAGCAAATAATATTAATCTTCCTCCTGGTAAGTTTAAAATAATTAAAACAGATGTTTCTTGGTATAGTTTAAAAGAGCATTTTGTAATGCCAATGCTTATTCGAGATTCACGTGTTGATATAATGCACTGGCCTCATTTTAATGTTTCGTATTGGTGTCCTGTGCCTTATGTTGTAACTATTCACGATTTAATTGTTATGCATTTTCCAGAATCAAGGGCTACAACTTTGCCCGATTGGAAATACAAATTAAAGCTTTGGGCATATAACAAAATACTACGCAATGCAGTCAATCGAGCGCAAAAAATCATTACTGTGTCTGAATTTACAAAGCGGGATATTGTAAAAAATCTCAATATAGATGAAAATAAGATTAAGGTAACTTATCTTGGTGTAGAAAAGATAATTTTAGGAATACAAAATTTAGGAAACACTCCACAATTCGAAAAATATCTTTTTGATAAATTTAAAATACATAAGCATTATCTTTTATATGTTGGCAGTGCTTATCCACATAAGAATCTTGAGGCGCTTGTTGATGTTTTTCAAATTTTAAGAAAACAATATAATCGTAATTGGCAGTTAGTTCTTGTTGGAAGGATTGACGAGTTTTATAAGCGATTACAAAATTATGTAAAAAGAAGCGTTGATAAAAATATTCAGCCAGATATTATTTTTACAAATGAGGCTAGCAATAAAGATCTTGATGGAATATATAGGAGCGCAAAATTATTTGTGTTCCCTTCTCTTTACGAAGGGTTTGGTTTGCCTCCTCTTGAGGCGATGTCTCATGCTGTTCCTGTTGCAGCTAGCAAGCAAGCTAGCATTCCAGAAGTTTTAGCAGATGCTGCATATTATTTTGACCCAAAAGATAAAAAAAACATGTCTCAAGCAATAGATCTTTTAGGCGGAATGCATAGGATTCAGGATGATTTTAAAGAAAAAGGATTAGAGCGAGCAGCACAGTTTTCATGGGATAAGACAGCCAGAGAAACAATTGAAGTGTATAATAATATATCATAGGAGGTGTATTTTAGTTTGGTGAATATATGCCTTTTATGGTATAATTTGGGTATAGATAATTTATCCCCATGCCACCAAAACAAAATAAAAAACTTACAAGAAAAAAATTAAGTTCAGCATTAGCTGCACAAAAAAAACCAAAGGATGTAGATGAACATCTTATGTTTTCTATTACAAAAGATGTTATAAGTGGGGAAGATTATAAAAAAATTAGGCAAAAACCAAGTTACAAGCGAGCCACTGAGGAGAAGGTTCGAGAGGGAGAGAAGAAAAAAGAGAAGAAGAAAGAGAAGAAGAAAGTAGGACATGCAAAAGATTTTTTGGAGATAATTGAAGATGGAATCGAAGAAATTAGTGAAAAAATTATTAAAAGGCCAATCACAGATAGTGCTGATTCCACAGAGAAGAAAAAGAGCAAGAAAGGGAATAGGATATCAGAGGATTTAGTAACCCACAGTTTGAATGTCAGCACAAAATCATTCAAAAGATCTCCTTATGTTGTTAATTTATTAAAAAGATCAGCCATAGAAGATTATGCGCCAGCAAAAATAGAAAAAGCATTCAGCAAAGAAGAGGATAGTCCATCCCAGGAATGGCTTAAAGAAGTAGAACGTTTACGTAAAAAAGCATCAGTAAAATATAAAGATAAGATTGATAAAATACAAGTTAATTTTCTTGGTAAAAAAAATTCAAAAATATTTAAGTTTGTACCAAGTATTTCCGAGAAATCTAAAAAAATAAATAAAGATTTTTCTTTAAAAGGTTTTTTAAAAACGATTTTAATGTTTTTCGAAAGAGCCTCGAAAGCCTCTTTAAATTGGATTTTTGAATTTTTTCTTTCAATTCCTTTGGGATTTTTATTATTTTTTGAAGTTATTCTTAAACTTGTTGAAAAAGCGAATAAATGGATAGTTATAGGGGCAAGAGTATTAAGTAAAGGCATTTCTTGGATTTTAGAACAACTGATTTTGTCTATAATTAGCTTAATTAAAGGCGCGATTATAATTCCTATTAAACTTGTTTCAATAGCGCTTCTTTTAATTTATAAAACATTAAGCAATTTAGGTCTTTTAATTATATCTTTGGCAAATGCTATATTTGAGACGATTATAAATTATTTGAAACCATTTATAAATCCGCCTAAACATTTTTATAGAAAAATTTTTGCTTTAACAATTTTAGCTGGAGTAGTAGTTGTTTCTGTTAAAATGATATCATCTGCTCCACATCAAATTCGCAATTTAGAAGGAAAAGTACTTGGTGCCACAAAAGAAGGTTTTTTAGCTCTTGCTAGTGTTAATGACTCAATTTCTCAAGGCGAAGTTACTGCTGCATCCGAGGGCTGGGATTTAGCAGGAGAAAAATTTTCTGAAGCAAAAGATAATATTGATTCTTTAAATATTTTAGTTCGCGGGGCTATAAAATTGCTTCCGCAAGGAAAAGATGGAATGAGGGCAATACAAGCAGGAGAAGATTTAGCCCAAGCAGGCCAATATATTACAGAAGCAATAGCGCCTTTTGTTGGTGAAGGATCTAAAGACCAAAGCGCAATTGATATTATATCTAATCTTTCTCTTTCTTTAGATGTTGCTTTGCCTTTTATATCCAGCGCAAGAACGCATATAGATTCTATAAATCCAGAATCTTTACCAGATGCATATAAAGAAAAATTTACTCGCGCGCAAAATCTTTTGCCTAATATCGAGGGCGCGGTTCGGGATTTTAATAATCTTGCTGATTCTTTAAATTTTGTATTAGGTGGTCAAGGTGCAAAAAGATATGCTGTTTTATTCCAGAATAATAACGAGCTTAGACCAGCGGGTGGGTTTATAGGGAGCTTGGCTTTTATTGATGTTCATAATGGCAAAATAAAGAATATTGAAATTCCAAAAGGGGGCTCATACGATTTTCAAGGTTATATGTCCGAGCATGTGCAATCTCCTCGGCCTTTATGGATTTTAAATCCGCATTGGGAACTCCAAGATTCTAACTGGTATCCAGATTGGCCAACAAGCGCCGAAAAAGTTGCTTGGTTTATTGAGGCAGCATCACAGCCGTCAGTTGATGGGGTAATTGCTATTCAAGCAACAACTTTTGTGGAGTTATTAAAAGTTTTAGGCCCTATAGAATTTGAAGAATATGGAGTTGTTTTAAACGCGGATAATGTGCTTGATGAAATTCAATATGCGGTTGAAGTAGGTTATGACAAAAAAGAAAATAAACCAAAAGAATATATTGCCGAACTTGCTCCTAGAATTTTAGAAAAGATACTTGATAGTAATTCAAGCGAGCTTTTTGATATTTTGTCTTTAATTAAATCCGAAATAATCCAAAAGAATATTTTATTATATTTCCGTGATAAGCAAGTTAATCAAGAATTTTTAAATAGGGGATGGGAACCGCAAATTATAGATTCTGAAATGGATTATCTTTCTGTTATTCATGCTAATGTTGGTGGAGGAAAAACCGATGGAGTTATTGAGGAGGATTGGAATCAAAAAATTACTATTGATGAAGAAGGCAGCGCAATCGCAGAACTAACAATTAGGCGCAGGCACAATGGAGACCCTGAAGATTTATTTGAAAGTTATAATAATGTAGATTTTGCGCGCGCCTATGTTCCGCAGGGGAGTGAGCTGATTTCGTTCGAAGGTGTCAAACCTCCTCCTGCAACAATGTTTGAACAGCCAAAGGATTATTATTTGCAAGATAAAGAGCTTCTTCAAATCGAAGGAAAAGTTTTGCTTGATGAGGCAACTGGTACTCGAATTACTCAGGATTTTGGTAAAACTGTATTTGGTAATTGGTTACAAGTTGATCCTGGTAATATTTTAATCTCAAAAATTAAATATAAACTTCCGTTTAAGATTAAGCCGTATGACATGCTTAATCCTGATATTTCAAATGGATACTCTCTTCTTATACAAAAGCAAGCAGGAGCGCGCACGATTCCTTACATTATTGAATTAGAATATCCTTTTCAATGGAATATTTCTTGGAGTAAAGCAGTTGGTGGCGGAGAAGTTAAAGAACTTGGCCCTGGTTTAACTATATTCAAAGGAGAGTTATCCCAAGATACTGGTTTTGCAGTTATGTTTGAGGAGTAATTCTCCCTTCCTGCCAAGGAGTGGTTGGGGGAGGTTGTTTGGATTTTCTAATATTTTATTTTTGGCTAATATTAGATATAAAGGCCTGTTATAATTGACAGGTTCTTTTTTATATGCTATAATACCTTCTATTTTGAAATAAATATTGTACATAGTTTGTCAGTACTCATCTGGAGGATTGTGCTAATGGCGCCTTTTACTCTGTATTTATACAGGGATTAGCTATCTAGCCTTCAGGGTTTTTAAATTGGGAGGGTATTATTTATAAACCCAATCCCCACCTTGACCTCCAGTTTAGTACTAATAAATGACAGCAAAAATTAATATATATATTAATGTTCCACCTATTGTGGAATATTAAAAACAAGAGTTTGGAGGGGGATTGAATTGTCGTTTGTGAGTAAAATCATACGCGACGGTTCACGGCCGTGTGCTGAAATACCCTCCAGACTCTTGTTTTTTTATTTTGTTTAATATATTATATATTTATCTTTTTTCCTAGCCACTAGGGCGAGGAAGAAACTCCCTATCCTTTAAGGAGGGTTATATGGGAGCTTTGGCGTATTTGACCGCTGAAGACAAGGCGGCGTTGCCGAAAGAAGTTTTGCATCAGATTCGCATGAACCTGCGGGGTAGGCCTGGATATCAAGTCGAAGATCGACGACGCAGGAGGGGTGGTCGTAGACCGCCTGCCAAAATAAGGACTGTTCATTGACACCGTCCTCTTCGGCGACACTAGCCGTTTTTGTCGCTGAACATACATGGCTCGTCGACCCTTTTCTATATGGTCGGCGAGCTAAATTTTTTATATCTAATTGTGCAATTTAGGTTAATTTTTGGTATAATATATCAAATGTTTTCTAACCTTCGAAATAAACTATTTACAACAATAACAGGTGGGGCGATAATAATCGCCTTTTTTTCATTACTTTCAAGAGTACTTGGTTTAGTGCGCGACAGGATGCTTTTTTCTACTTTTGGAGCAGGTGATGTTTTGGATACTTATTATGCTGCTTTTCGTCTTCCAGATCTTATTTTTAATACATTAGTTTTAGGCGCTCTATCTACTGCTTTTATTCCTGTTTTTTTAGAATATTGGCACAAGGATAAAGAAAAAGCCTGGAGAATCGCAAATTCAATTTTAAATATAATGCTAGTTGTGCTATTAGCTTTAGCATTATTGGGATTTTATTTTGCTCCAGAAATGATAAGTTGGATTGCGCCTGGGTTTGATATCGAAAAAAGGCTAGTAACAGCAGAACTTACTAGAATTATGCTGCTTGGAATAATCTTTTTAGGATTATCAAATATAGCATCAAGCATTTTAAATGCATTTAAAAGATTCACTGCGTTCGCGATTGCGCCAGTGATGTATAATGTTGGAATAATTATTGGAATTGTTGTTTTAGTTCCATATCTTGGGCAAGAAGGTTTGGCATGGGGAGTTGTGCTTGGAGCGTTTATGCATTTTTTAATCCAGCTTCCAGCAATAGCACGTCTTGGGTTTAGGTATAGTATTTGTTTTGATTTTAGAATGAGAGGAGTAAGGAAAATTGGTTGGCTTATGATTCCGCGGACATTTGGTTTAGCAATAAGCCAAATTAATCAAGTTGTAAATACAGCAATTGGCTCTACACTATCAATAGGTACAGTTGCTATTTTTAATGCAGCAAATAATTTGCAAACAGTACCAATTGGAATATTTGCTATTCCAATTGCTCTTGCGTATTTCTCTTTATTTAGTGAGGCATGGGTAAAAAAAGATATACCACATTTAATTAGTTCGTTTTCAAAAGCAATGCGTCGCATACTATTTATTGCGATTCCTTCGTCAATTTTTATAATTTTGCTTCGTGCTCATATTGTTCGTCTTATTCTTGGGGCTGGAGCATTCGATTGGACAGATACAATTTTAACTGCTCAAACATTATCCTTTTTTGCAATATCTTTATTTGCTCAAAGTTTAATTCCTTTAATTGCGCGCGTATTTTATGCTTTGCAGGACACAAAAACTCCTGTAATCATTAGTAGCATTTCTTTGGCTCTTAATATATATTTATCAATTAAATTAAGTAGTATCATGGGTGTTGCTGGATTAGGATTAGGTTTCTCAATTGCAAGTATTATTAATGTATTTATTTTGTGGTTATTCTTACGCAAGAGATTAGGTGATTTAGATGATAAACGTATATTTCGTTCTATTATATCAATTTCAATGATTTCAATTATGTCTGGTTGGGTATTGTATGGAGTGCTATATGCTACTGCGCCGTTTGTTGATACTCATACAGGTTTAGGGCTTCTTATACAGGCAGGTGGGGCAGGAATTATTGGATTAGCTACTTATTTAGGATTGGCAAAAGTATTTGGATTAGAGGAGTTTAAATTTGGTAATAATAAATAGTATGCCAGTTAAAATTACATATTTTGTACATGGAACTACGACAGATAACGAAAAAGATTTAGCCACTGGCTGGTCTCAGGGTCAATTATCAGAACTTGGAATAGAGCAGGCAAAAGATCTTGGTAAGATTGTTTCGGATAGAAAATTTGATGTTGTTTTTTGTTCTGACTTAAAAAGAGCAATAGATTCTGCTAATTATTGTTTTAGTGATAGATTTACGATTATTCAAGATAAGAGATTGCGTGAAGCAGATTATGGAGATTATACAGAAAAGTCAGCCAAGCAGTTTAAAAGCAATATGAATGATTTTGTTGATAAGCCATTTCCTAATGGTGAAAGCTATAAAGATGTAGAAAATCGGATAAAAGATTTTGTTGATTATTTAAAAGAAAATTTTGACCACAAGTATATTGCTATTGTGGCTCATCAGGCTCCGCAGTTAGCTTTAGATGTTTTATTGAGAGATAGGACATGGGAGCAGGCAATAGAGGAAGATTGGCGGAATACGAAAGCATGGCAAGTTGGGTGGGAGTATGAGATAAAGTAGATTTATATAGACAATGATATATTTCAACGGCTATGGTACCATAGCCGTTAAAATTTATTATTGCTCAAAACAGAGCTTTAGATTATACTAGTATCTATGGAAAACATCCGTAATTTCTGCATAATAGCGCATATAGATCATGGAAAATCCACTTTAGCGGATAGGTTTTTGGAGTTGACGCATACAGTCGCAGAAAGGGATATGAAGGAACAATTGCTTGATACCATGGAATTAGAACGCGAGCGTGGAATCACAATTAAATTGCAACCAGTCAGGATGGATTATGAGGGTTATATTTTGAATTTAATAGACACTCCAGGTCATGTAGATTTTACGTACGAAGTGTCTAGGTCTTTACAGGCAGTAGAGGGCGCCATCTTACTTGTAGATGCTACACAGGGTATTGAGGCGCAGACATTGGCTAATCTTTATCTTGCTTTGGAGCAGAATTTAGTCGTGATTCCGGTCATCAACAAAATAGATTTACCAAATGCTGATGTAGAAAAAACTAAAAAGGAAATAATTAAACTTCTTGGATGTACTGAAGATGAAATTTTAAGCGCATCAGGAAAAACTGGTGAAGGAGTTGAGAAGATTCTAAAGGAAGTTGTTAAACGCGTGCCAGCGCCAAAGGCAAAATCAAAAAAGACACAATCACTTATTTTTGATTCTTTGTATGATGATTATAGGGGTGTTGTAATGTATGTTAGAATTGTAAATGGAGAGATTAAAAAAGGAGATACAATTTACCTTGTTGGATCTGGGAAAGATACACATGCTTTGGAAGTGGGAACTTTTAATCCTGGATTTGACCCAAAACCTGCGTTATCAGAAGGAGAAATTGGGTACATTGTTACAGGATTTAAAGATGTATCTAGTGCGCGAGTTGGTGACACTGTTACACAAGTAAAAGATAAAGCACCTGCTCTACCAGGATACAAAGAAGTCCAGCCAATGGTATTTGCTGGAATATTTCCAGAATCAGGGGATGAGTACCCTAAACTTCGAGACGCAATTCAAGAAATTAAATTAACAGATGCAGCACTTACGTTCGAATCTGAGCGTTCGCCTGCTTTAGGATTTGGATATCGTTGTGGATTTTTAGGCATGCTTCATATGGAAATTATTTCCGAGCGATTACATAGGGAATATAATCTTAATTTAGTTGTTACAACTCCTTCGGTTGCTTATGAAATTTTATCAGGAGGAAAAACAGAAACAATACATTCACCCTTAGAATTGCCTGATGCATCTAAACTTGAAGAAATTCGGGAGCCATGGGTAAAATCGGAAATTGTTACGCCAAAGGATTATATTGGCCCTATAATGTCTTTAGTACAAGACAGGCATGGTATTTTTGGAAATACAGAGTATTTGGACGAGGATCGTGTTATTTTACACTTTGAAGTACCTTTATCTGGCTTGATAACTGATTTTTATGATAAACTAAAGAGTGTATCAAGTGGATATGCTTCACTAAACTACGAACTTATAGATTTCCGTAAAGCAGATATAATTCGTTTAGATATATTAGTTGCAGAAGAGATTGTTGAGGCATTTAGTATGTTAATCAATAATAAAGATGCTCATAAAATTGGTAAACAAATAGTCAAAAAACTTAAAGAGATAATTCCAAAGCACCAATTTGTTGTAAAAATACAAGCAACAATTGGCTCTAAAATTATTGCAGCAGAGCGGTTAAGCGCAATGCGCAAAGATGTTACAGCAGGGTTATATGGTGGTGATGTAACCCGCAAAAGAAAATTACTTGAAAAACAAAAAAAAGGAAAAAAGAGAATGTTAAGTAGTGGTAAAGTTGATATACCTAGTAAGGCATTCTTGGAAGTCCTAAAAAGATAAAATATATCAATAGATATAATCTCATTCGTTCGGAAATGAAAAAATGATTACATTATTCATTTCGCTCACTCATATCGATTATGAAACGCAAAACTTTACACAGAATAATTTGGATTATAATTTCTATTATAGTTATAACTTCCTTTGCTATATTGCCACTTATGCAATATGGTGTTTTTGGGGAATACTAATATGAATATCCGTAAAATAGTTCGCAATCTTCAAGACGAAGAAGAAGTGCGAGGCATGTACCATCAATTTTGGCTTGCATATTTTTGGCAGTGGCTTGGAGGTTTAGCTGTGTTCCTGTCTTCTTTCTTTTTTTTATATTTATTTTTAAAATGGGGAATAATCGGCAGTATATTACTTGGTATCTTGTTTGTGGTTGGGTTAGCCTGGCTTATGCGAACATTTCGTTTATGGTATTATAGTGTACTCGTTGCAACTGATGAACGTTTAATAATAATAAACCAACTGGGTACATTTGATAGAAGTGTCTCGCAAGTTGAGTTAGAAAAGATTGTTGATATTTCGTATAGAAAAAAAGGATTTTTACAGACATTTTTTAATTATGGTTCAATTAAAATACAAGCATCAGGATTAGAAAAATTAGAACTTACTAATCTTTCTAATCCTTCTCTTGTACAGCAAGATATTTTTTCACTAAGAGATGAACATGTCAATGAAACAGTTGAAGAGTTTTCCGAGGCAGATTTATTATCTGTAATAAAAGAAATTCGTTCAAAAGTAGGAGAAAATAGATGGAAAATGATTCAAGAAGGGGATTGGGATTTAAAACAAGAGCTCATTGATGAGGTTTCTGATGAAGATGATTCAAAAGCAAAAGTAATAGAAGAATTTTTTTCAAGAGAAATCTAATCATAGATTTCAGATGACAAATAAAAAAAAGGGGGGGATATGTCATATCTACTAGTGTGTCTAGGCGGTTTTTTGCTTATTAGGGCCTTTTTCTTGCGCCGTTATCGAATGAGATTAAGAAGAGTCCATGCCTCAATGTTTATGACTCGAGATGAGTTTTTGAGGTTTGGATTAGGCGCTATTGTGCTAATTGTCGGCATATTGCTTCAGCTTACCTAGAACATATGAAAGGAGGTGGCTTTGCTCTTTTTGCGAAGACGTTCTTATTTTTGGGACGTCTTTTCATTTTGTTCAAAAGCTAATTTTATGATATAATATATAGTAATGAAATATCAATTTAGACGTCTAATTAAATACATGGGGTCTAAAATTTTAATTTTAATGCTTCTTACATCAATTTTATCTGTGCCAACCATGGTTCAGGCCAGATTTTTTGATGCAAATGATATATTTACCGACAAAGAGCTTTTTGATTCAAATGCATTGTCTAGAACAGCAATACAGAGATTTTTAGAATCAAAAAATAGCGTTCTTGCTAATACAACAGCAGTGGTTTCGGGAGTTCCAAAATTAGTATCAGAAATGATATATGAAATCGGCAAAGAATATGGAATTAGCCAGAAATTTTTACTAGCAAAGTTGCAACAAGAGCAAGGTCTAATAGAAAAAACTGAAGCATCACAAAAAAAGCTTGATTGGGCAACTGGATATTCTTGTTTTTCAAACAGATGCAATGATAAATATCGCGGAATATATAATCAACTAGATGCAGCAGCTGATACGCAAAAAATTTATGTGGAAAAAGGAAAGTCCAGTGGGTACTTTGGCTATGAGCTAGGCAAGGAATCCAAAACAAAAGATGGCAAATTAGTTAAGCCAAAAAATCAAGCAACAACAAATCTTTATATCTATACGCCATATCAAGGAAGCGATGTAGGAATCGGTGGAAATTATTTTTTCTGGCGTGTGTGGAATCAGTATTTTACAGAGCGCCCATATCCTGATGGGGCTCTTTTAAAGAACCAAAATACTGCAACATATTGGAAAATAGAAGAAAACAAAAGAAGGAAATTTTCTGTGCCAGAAATTTATTTAAAAGATTATCAAGATTCAGACGCAATTTTAGTTAGTCACGGGCGTTTAAGTTATTACGAGATGGGAGATCAAATAGAATTTTCTAATAATACTTTGGTAAAGGATGAAAAATCGAACTTAATGTATCTTTTATCCGATGGACTCAAGCATCGCTTGGTTGGCACAGGTGCATTAGCTTCTTTGGGATATCGTTTAGCAGATACAGAGCTTGTATCACCAATCACTCTTTTGAATGGACAGCTTGATCCTTACCCAGAAGGCGAGCCAATAACAGAAAATTCTGAATATCCATATGGAATTTTAGTAACCCATGGAACTGGCGCAATTTTCTTGCTTAAAAATGGAATTAAATTTCCAATTCTAGATGAAGCCGTGTGGCAGGAAAATTACAACAGAGAAGCGCCTTTAGAGGTATCTAGTGCTATATTGAACAAATATATTGTAGGTGATCCTATAAAATTAAACGATGGCGCTATTGTAAAATCAAGAGAGGGCAAGTTTTATGCAATTTCAAATCAAGAAAAGCATAGAATAACTTCTTTGGAAATTATTAGGAGAATATATGGTGATGCAGTTGCAAATAATATTGCAGAGGTTTCGGACGCAACTCTAGCATTGCACGATGATTCAGATAGAATTGATTATATTGATGATACAATCCAAGATCCTAGTAATTATGTCTCATATGCACAAAGAAATGGGCAAGCCCCATCTTCTCCTTCTGCAGTTGCAAAGCCAACATACTTAACCTTATTTGATACAGTAGATGTTCCAGAAAACATAATTGCAGGAGCACCAACATCCATCACTATCAAATTTCGCAACAGAGGGTCTGCTAACTGGAGCGCAGGCAAGATATATCTTAAATTAATTGATGAAGATAATAGCACAAGCTCATTTTTAGAAAATAATAGAGTGGCTTTATCTAGTAATGTTGCAAATAGTCAAATTGCGAGTTTTTCGTTTGATATAACAGCTCCATTGCAAGCCCGAGTAATTAAAGAATGGTTTATTTTGGAATACGAAGATGAATCAGGTTCTATTCTAGAAATGCGTGGCGGTTTAGTTGCAAAAGAAATAAGCGTTATGTCGGGAATTTCAGCTCAAATTTTAGAGCATAATTTGCCAATAGCTGTACGAAATAAATGGACTCCAATTGATATTGAAATGAAAATTAAAAATACAAGCACAGAACAGATTTGGTCTTCAAACAGATCAGCAGTAATGGTCCACAACCAAAACCAAGAAAACAGTCCATTTTATGATAGATACGATTGGATAGACAAAGAAGTTGTTGGCGTGCCTTTAAATAAATCCAAAATTAAACCAGGCGAAGAAGGTGTTCTTAAGTTTACCCTTGATCCGCGTGGCGTAAAATCTGGCACTTATAAACTTGTATTTTCAATGGAGCTGAGGGATGTTGAGGAGCAAGTATATCTAAATGGAAGAAGCACTTGGGAGAGAGAAATACGCGTTGATAATTAAAGCGATTTGAATCGCTGTATGTTAAAACAAATTTTTACATCCAAGCCAATGATTTTAATTGAATTTATAGTTCTCGTTTTTTTTGGATTTGGCGTTGGTAAACAGGTTGTGCAAAAAAGGTCTATTGAAGCAGAAGTAGGCCGTTTAGAGCAAGAGATTGGAAAACTTGAGCAAAGCCAGGATGATCTTGGCAATTTGTTAAAATATGTTCAAACAGATAATTTTATTGAACAAGAGGCGCGGAATAAACTTAATCTTGTTAAAGAAGGAGAAAATTTAGTAGTTATTCCAGAAGTTGATGCAGATTCAGGAGAGATTGCCAATTCTGATAGCCCAAGAGTATTGGGAGACTCTCAGCCAGAGGCTGGCCAGCCTTTGGCTGGCAATATAAAACTTTGGTGGAAATATTTTTTTGACAATGATTCGTTATGGCTAGATTAAAGACAAGGTGACCAACCTTGTCATTGCGAGGGAGGGTATTCCCGACCGCGTCATTCGCTGAGTACATCTCATTCCTCGCAATGACAAAAAAAGATATATTTTCGAGTTAACTATATTATGCGTCTAACAAACAAAACAATAAAATATTCTATAATAGGGATTTTTAGCGCAGCATTTTTTGTTTTATTTTTTGGATTTGGAATTTATTATCATCATTGGAGATCCAATTTTGTATTTGGCTTATCAAGAATAATTCCTTATCCTGCAATTTTGGTTGATTGGGAATTTGTGCCGTATTATACATATGTTGATGATTTAAATACACTTTTGAAGTATTGGGAATTTCAACGATCTAACTCTAACGTCTTCCTTGGTATCCCTTCTGGCAAAGAGATAAGAGAGCGTTTAGTTAATAAATTGATTACAGAAAAAATTATCCAAATTTGGTCGCGCAAGAATAATATTTTAGTGACAAATGAGGAGATTGCTATTGAGTGGGAGCATTTAAAAAGCCAAGCAACAACTCCAGAAGAAATTTCGGAATTTTTAGGCGAAGCATACGGCTGGAATGATGATCAATTTAAAAAGCGTGTATTGGTTCCTTTTCTTTTGCAAGAGAAAGTTCAATCAGTGCTTAAGGAAAAAAATAAAGAAACAGATAATGATTTAATTAAACACGCCCAAGAAGTATATTTATTAACACAAGTTAATGGAATCAATTTTTCTGAAATTGCAAAAGAGTATAGTGAAGATAAAACTTCTCGAGTGAATGGAGGTGATCTTGGATATTTTGCTCAAGGAACATTTGAGCCAGATTTAGAAAAAGCTATTTTTTCTATGAAGATTGGAGAGATTTCAGAGCCGATACAATCTTCTTTTGGGTATCACATAGTAAAATTGGAAGATCTTTTATATGACGATAATGGATATGCCACACAAGCCAGAATTAAGCATATACTTATAAAGTCATTTGATTTTGATGAATGGATAGAGCAACAAAAGCAGGAATTAGCTATATATAGGTTGGTTTTATAAGAGTGGATAACTTATATTGACCTTTTTTAATTTGAAAACTATACTAATCATAGATATGCACATGTACCAATATACAAATAATACAAATAAGAATAACTATCCACAGAGATGGTGATTTTTATTGCATATAGAAATTAACACTCTGTGGAAACCGCTTAAAAGGCGGTTTTTTCGTACCTTGCGTTCATTCAAATCACTAACTTGATAAATTATCCCTATTCATCTACGGGTTTAAGAGGGGGGCAACTAGCCATGCCAGAAGATATTCGAATCAATGAAACTTGTGTTGTTAGTAGATGTAAAGACACTTCTGGATTGCGCGTTTCCAGAATCATTATGCAGATTCGTTTCATGAATAGAATTTCTCCAACTAGGATTGCGGAGATTAAGGGTCAATTGCCTTTGGGTACTTGTGCTGATGGAACTGATAGCTCAAGGCTATTTGTTTCTTTGGCTTCGGAAGATCTTTTTGGAAGGATTATATGCCTTCTCAACGAGGTGTAGTTTTCTCTAAACCAAGAGAAAAACGCGCTTAGACTAGTCTGGGCGTTTTTCTTTTTTAATTTAATTTTTGGAGCGGGTGACCGGATTCGAACCGGCGATTTTCTGCTTGGGAAGCAGACGTTCTACCACTGAACTACACCCGCATGGAGCCGAAGGGCGGAATTGAACCGCCGACCTTTGCTTTACGAAAGCACTGCTCTACCAACTGAGCTACTTCGGCATATTAACAGTGAAAAAAATCTATCTTTATGTTATAATATAATATGTTAATAAGAATGAGTCAATCAAGTCGTACATTGTGCGACGTACGATTTTTTTTATGCTTCACTTCAAAAATGTCAGTAAAATCTATCCAGGCCAATCAGTTGCTCTAAAGAATGTTAATTTAGATATAGCTCCAGGAGAGTTTATATCAATTGTCGGGCAAAGTGGAACCGGAAAAACAACGCTTGTAAAGCTAATTTTAGCAGAAGAAAGGCCTTCTAAAGGCCATATTTCTATTGGTGGATGGGATATAACAAATATCAAATATCGTGAAATACCAACTCTTAGAAAGCAAATAGGCGTTGTTTTTCAGGATTTTAAACTTTTACCAAGAAAAACATTATTTGAAAATGTTGCTTTTGCATTGCAAGTAGCTGGAGAGACAAAAGAAAAAATTTTAGAAATTGTTCCACAGGTTTTAAAAATAGTAGGATTAGAACAAAAGATGGATAGATTTCCAAATCAAGTATCAGGAGGAGAGCAGCAAAGAGTTGTTGTGGCGCGGTCTTTGGCGCATAGGCCTAAAATTCTAGTGGCAGACGAACCAACAGGTAATTTGGATTCTATCAACTCAAGAGATATTATTGAGTTATTAAAAAAGATTAATGATTTTGGAACAACAGTGCTTTTAGTAACTCATAATAGAGAAGTTGTTAATGATCTTCGCAAACGCGTTGTTACTTTAGAAGATGGAGTTATTATTAGCGACAGGGAGAGAGGAAAATATCTTTTATGATTTTTTTATCTTTAGTAAGAATTTTAAAATTTTCTTTTCAAAATTTCGCAAGAAACATTTGGCTTTCTATTGTTACAATTACAATCATAATTTTAACATTATTTTCTGTTACATCTTTGATTTTTGTAAATGCAGTAATGGATCAAGCAATAAAGCTTGTTGAATCAAAAGTTGATGTAAGTGTATATTTTAAAACAGTAACAACTCCAGAACAGATTTTTGCGGTTCAAACAAATATAGAGGCTTTGTCTTATGTGGAAGATGTTAAGTATGTTTCAAAATCAGATGCCTTGGAAAAACTTCGCCAGCAGTATGATGACAGCCCATTAATTTTGGAATCTTTAAAAGAATTAGATAACAATCCTTTAGGTGATACTCTTGTTGTCAGTACTTATGAAACAGAAGATTATCAAAAAGTTATTGATATATTAAACGCGACTCCGCAATATGCTGTTTTAATAGAAGATCAAAACTTTGATGATAATAGTTATGTAATTAATAAACTACAAGGAATCTCTGCTCAAATTAGCATGATTGGATGGGGAATTACTTTGTTTTTTGCTTTAATTTCTATTATGGTTATTGTTAACACAATTAGAATTGCAATATATACACATAGGGATGAGATTGGTATTATGAAATTAGTAGGGGCATCAAATTGGTTTGTTCGTGGCCCATTTATTGGAGAGGCAATTATATACGCCTTTATTGGAAGCGCAATTACTTTTGTTTTATCTTATACTGTTGCTAATTTTTCAGATCCTTATATTGTTGGGCTTTTAGGTCCTGTTGATTTTACTGTAATAGATTATCTCCATAGTAATATATTTTTAATTTTTGGATTAGAATTAGCTGGAATTGTTGGAATTTCTGTATTATCAACATGGCTTGCATTAAGTAGGTATTTAAGGGTATAATGTTTTTTTCATGTTATAACAATCTATGATCGGGGATCGTCTAATGGTAGGACGCTAGGTTTTGATCCTAGTAATCGGGGTTCGAATCCCTGTCCCCGAGCCAAACAAAAAATCTTCAATGTACTCATTGGAGTTTTTTTGTTTGTTTAGAGTGCTGGATTCGAAGTTTATGCCCTTTGGGTAAATCCCTGTCCCCGAGCCAAACAAAAAATCTTCAATGTACTCATTGGAGTTTTTTATTTGCTAAATTTAATGTATAATATAATTATATGGATGTAATTTCACATGGTTTATGGGGAGGCATGGCTTTTGGAAGAAAAAGCAAAAAAATATTTTTAATAGCTTTTTTGTTTGGAATAATTCCAGATATTATTGCCTTTGCATGGCCTTTTTTAAGAGTATTATTTGGAGGCACTTTTCAGCATTATCCTACTTCTGATGCAATGCCTTCTTATATATTAAGCATGTATAGTTTTACACATAGCTTGGTTATTGCGTTGATAGTTTTTGCAGTTGCTTTTTTAATTTGGAAAAAGAAATCTTTGCCAATACTTGCGTGGCCATTGCATATTCTTTTTGATATTCCAACACATGATTTAAACTTTTTCCCAACCCCATATCTATGGCCATTTCAGACGCCATTTTTTGATGGAGTTGGCTGGTCAAATCCTTGGATATTTTTTACAAATTGGATTATACTTATAATACTTTTGGGAGTATTTTATTTTAAAAAGCGTAGCTTGTCATCACGAATAAAGTAAATTGTTGAATATAGTATATGATTACAATATGAATAAAGAATTAGAAACAAAAATAACTAAAGCCAAGGCTTCACACGACAATAAAACCGCGCATGAGAAATATCATAAAACTGGGTCAGGTACTTATCTGAAAGACATTGTGTATGGCGGAAATGATGGAATTATAACAACATTTGCAGTGGTCGCAGGAGTTGCTGGTGCTGGGATGGATACTAAGGTTGTTATTATACTTGGTGTTGCAAACTTAATTGCAGATGGATTTGCAATGGCAACAGGAAACTATCTTGGCACAAAATCAGAACTAGAGTTTCAAAAAAAGGAAAGAGAAATGGAAGAATGGGAAATTGAACATGTGCCAGAATACGAAAAAGAAGAAATTAGACATATTTATAAAGAAAAAGGATTTAAAGGAGATGATCTAGAGCAAGTTGTGCGTGTTATCACTTCTAATAAAAAAATTTGGGCAGATGAGATGATGCATTATGAATTAGGCATGATTCCATGTGATGTATCAAAAGAAAGTCCAATAAAAAATGCAATCGCTACTTTTGTTGCTTTTGGAATTGCAGGGTCTCTCCCTCTTTTGCCATATATTTTTGGTGTTACTAATAGTTTTGTGATTGCAATAATCATGACCGTGATTGCTTTGTTTATTGTTGGGTCTTTAAGAACTCTTTTGACTAGAAAAAATTGGTTTTTAGCTGGTTTGGAAATGCTTGGAGTTGGAGCTATTGCAGCTTTGGTGGCTTATTATATAGGTGATTTGTTGGAAAAATTAGTATAATTTTATTATAGGTTTGTTCCCCTTTTTATAAGGGGTTTTTTATTTGACTTTTTCCTGTATATCTGGTATTTTAATACATTATTTTAGGCAAAGAGCCTGAGATACTGATGTTTGACAATCTACTTTCCCTCAACCCAAGGGCAGGTGAATAATGTTTAATCCACGATGGATGTGGCTTATCCTGCTATTATTTTCTGTGCAGTGTAGCAGGGATGGTCACAACAAGGAAAATCCAATCTCTCCTAGCGGAGATATTGGTGTGTCTGTGGCTGAATTTGCAGCCAAGATAGCCGAAGATACAGGACCTTCTGGAATTAAGATTGTCTTTGTTAATCCACATGGCGATCCCATTGTTCCAGAGTTGGTTACCACTCGCATGTTTGTTGGTGACTCGCTTCAAAGCGAATACATAACAAACATTGCGGATTCTCTGTCCAACTCTTTTACGATCGACGTAAGAGATATACCACCAACCGTAGGGGCGCTGTTCGGAGATATCAACTTTGACGGAATAGTTGGTTTTGCCGACTTTTTCCTGTTTGCTGATTCCTTTGGCTCTTCAACGGGTGATCGATTGTGGAATGCGCGCGCGGATTTTGATCCTGATGGAACTATTGGGTTTCAGGATTTTTTCATGTTCGCGGACCATTTCGGCAACAGCATTGCGTCTGGCAAGATCATTGCCTGGCCGCAGGAGGTTGTCATTGCGTACATCCGCCAGAAGTACGGCGGTAGCGCACAAGAGCCTTCCATTACCGAACGAATGTACTTGAGTATGTTCGGTAGTGCGGTTCTGGAGCATCTTCGTTCGCCAGCTGCCAAGGTGGTAGCTGAGAGCGATATAGTCCGATTCGAGTTTTTCGTTGAGGGCTATACGGTCCTGTCGGTTGAGTTGCCCGAGGATTTCAGTGGATCAGCAGAAATCTTTGTCACGCTCAACAAGCAGCACACGGCTCCAGATCAGATTCTCTTGAGCGCAGGGGTAGATACTACAGCCCAAGCGAATCTCAACAGCTTGTTTGCAGATAGCGACGATCCACTGGAGTATGAGTTGGAGTTTGATGGCGCGCCCATACCTTCGGTTTCTGTTGTGGATAGTTTTCTGGTGTTCGTACCAGAAGAGCTAGAAGCAGCGGATTTTGAGGCGATTCTTACTGCGACCGATGGAGCTGGGTATGCAACAGAGACTCAGGTTCTGCTTCATCGGCAGGCCACAACCTTCGTCTTTGAGCTCACAACTCGTCCGGACAGTATCCATGTCAATGGGTCCTATAATCTGTCCGAGTTCAGCGTCCTAGTGCAAACGTTCTGGGACGGCGAGCTTGGGTCCACAAGGGAAGATGTTGTAGTGGACGAGATTCTGGGGATTCCTTTTGAAGACGAGACGCTTGTTCCGGATTCCGAAGGAACTGTCACTGTAACCGTTGTCGTAGGCAGGGCTCGGCAGGATTTTGAGCTAGAGATTCTGCCAGCGCTTCCAGTAATCACCTACGAGTTCGTCGTTATTGCGCCTGATGCTGTTGGCGTGAATGAACCCTTCACTGTCTCTGCTGAACTCGTCATATACGAGGATGGGGTAGAGATAAACCGCGAAGAGGTGACTCCAGGCGAAACCACTGTGTTCGGCGGCTTTGCTGTCGTTGGTGCACAGACCTTTACCTTCCACTATAACGAGTTTGAGGATGTGGTAGAAATAGAGGTTATATTTCGTGCGCCAGGTGTGAGGGTCAAATTTACCCGTTATGAGTATATTAAGTATAACGGGTTTGTCACGCTTCGCGTTGATGCTTCTAGTCTGGAGGGTGTGGCTGATACTGCGAATGTGATAGCCACGGCTGAAGGTCGTGAGGATATTGCATTTGTAGTTGCGTTGAATCAATCAGTTGATCCGACTTGGAGATGGGGATGGTTCCAGTTTATTCCTCCGGTAAATAGCTCAAAAGAGGAAGATGTATACTGGTCTGTGCTCGCGGAATCTGTTTCAGAAAGTGGGCTTGTTGGTTTTGGCTCACTCGAGGTTGAGCAAAGGGCAATGGCGTCTGAGCCTTACTGTCCTTCCTGGAAGTGTGGGCAAGATGATGGATGCGGTGGAATATGTCCGCCTTGTCCACCACCACCGCCACCGCCACCACCACCACCACCGCCACCTGTCAACTTAGAGAATGTGGTGTTCTCTCCATCTTCCCTTACTACAATCTCGGTAGGACAGGGAACAGCATTTTCTGTGAGTGGAGACAACATCGCTATCTATGAGTGGGTATTGGATGGCGGTTCGCCAAGTACGTCGTCTTCGTACACGTATACTCCAGGCGCTGGAGATACAGGAAATCATAGTGTTGTTGGCAGTGTGTACAACTCCGACAGGAGTAGCACTGCAAACTACACATGGAATTTCTTCGTAACCGGAGGAGCAGCAGGCGCTCCATAGATCTTTTAACCTCAACTCCTGGAGAGAGTTGAGTGAGTCATCCGGTCAGTTGCTTTGCTTCTGACCGGATTTTTTTATCCAAAAATATTTTTTGCAATTCAAAATAGTGCTAGATTTATCACTTGACTTTTTATCCTATAAATATGTATAATATTTTTTTCTTTTATCTATGCCTTGCTTTTTAATTGCGTATTAGTGTAAAATAATCTAATTACTAAAAATAGAATAAAAACGAATGAGCTTACGCAAATCTTTTAGTAAATTGTATTTAATCCCTGTTGTTTGGGCCATTGTTGGCGTTTTTGTTATTGCATCAGTTTTAAAGGCAAACGAAAATATTCTTGTCTCAGGAAAGGTTTGGGAAGAAGGAATGCCTTTTTGGGATACATCTATTTCGGTTGAGCCAGGACAAGAATTTAAAATTACTTTAGTTGCTAGTAATTTTGATCAAATAGAATCAGTTACAAATGTTTCTTTAATTGATGTTTTGCCTGAACACACATCATATATAGATGATTCATCGTTTCAGATTTTAACTGCAGGAGGTAGTTGGGATCCTTTAGTAGATGATAATACATCTCCATTTGATGGAACAGGTGTTGCTCCTCATGGTGGAATTATTGATCCATGGGGCTTTGCTAATTATAAATATACAGTACAAGTAGATGGTATTTTACCAACAGGCACTACCCAATTAACTTGGGAAGGGCCGATTTTGAATTTTACAGATGCTTCTGGCGCCCAGACAAAACCACAGATGGAAAACACTTCTATTACAGTTGAAAACCTTCCTAATATATCGGGGTTTAATATATTAACAGGCAATGCATACAAGCTTGGAGATATAATAAATATTTCAGCTATAGGAACATCTGGTAAAACAGCGTATGTTGAAATTGGAAGCATAAGAATAGATCTTACAGAAGCAGGCAGCACATACGATGGTTCACACACAGTTGTAATAGGCGATGATTTCTCCTCAGTTGTTCCTCGTTTGTATTTTGTAGATACAGAGACCGAAACAAAAGGCGCGTATCTTGATTTTGGCGCGCAAATTTTAATTGATGCGACATTGCCACCTGCTCCAACAAATTTATCAGCAGTAGTCGAAGAAGCCACCTTGCAAGCAACTTTAACATGGGATCTTCCTGCTGATGAGAGTGATGTTCTGCAATATAATATTTATTATGATGGAGCTAGTGGGACTGTTGGTTACGAGGCGCCGATTACTATGGTAATGCCAGGGATAAATCAATTTACAACCACCCCATTAGCAGTGGACAAGGCATATATTTTTGTGATACGCGCGCAAGATATGGCAGGTAATATTGAACAAAATATTGAGTCAGCAAGTGTATCAACTGATTTTATTCCTCCAAATCCACCAGCTTCGTTGTTACGTCCTACATTAACAAATGACATAGTGTTTCAATTTGCTACAAGCACCCCAATTTTATTTGAATGGGAGGCAAGTGATTCGCTAGATGTTGAATACTATCGTGTTGAGATTGATGATAATAGTGATTTTTCATCAATTATTTTATCGTATGATACTTTGGGCACAGCAACAAGTACTTTAATCACTATAACTGATGCAACATTGCCAGATGATATTTATTTTTGGCGAGCTTTGGCGATTGATGATGCACAGCTTGTTTCAATTGCGCAAATAACACCTGATAATAGTTTTGAAACAGATAATACAAATCCTGAAATAGTAGTTACAAATCCTCAAACAGATGGCCATATAAGCGGAAACTTTACAATAAGCGGAACATCTATAGACCCAAATACTCATATGGGGCAAACAACAGGTATTACGTCTGTTGAAGTATTTCTTACAGATTTAACAGATTTAGTACATTGGGATGGATTTAATTGGGTTGATTCTGGTACTTTTATTACCGCCACATCAACAGATAGTTTTTTAAATTGGGAATATGAATTTACTGCACCAATCACAAATTCTCATAGTTACGTAACAGGCGCGCGAGTCACTGATGAAGCAGGTAATTATATAGAATCTGCTCTTATTGGTTTAACTGGAAATACTTCCCAGCCAAATATTTCAATAACATCACCATCAGCGTCATCATATGTTGGTGGTAGTATTGATATTCAAGGATTATCAAGCGACCCAGGAGGCACATCTATTTCCGATGTCTCGGTAAAAATTCAACGCTCTTCTGATAGTAAGTATTGGGATTCATTATTGTGGGTTGATACAGAAACATGGAATACAGCAACATCAACTGATTCATTTGTGAACTGGATATACATTTTCAATCCAGACCAAACATCTCCAGAAGGGGTTGTGTTTACAGTTACTGCGCGCGCTATAGATGGCGTGCTTGAGCATCCAAATCAAGGAATATCATCTTCGCTTGTTTTGAATAAAGATACAACTGCTCCTATTGTTAATACTACAAGTCCAGTTGAAGCAAGTTCTCCATATCGCGCCACAACTTGGGATGCGGATAATCCAATTCAAGGAACAGCTTTAGATTCTGGAGCAGGCGTCTTATTTGTAGAAGTTGCGATACAGGATTCATCTGCTAATTATTGGAATGGAGCTGATTGGTCTTCTTCGTTTGTTGTTTGGCTTAGCGCAACATCAAATGATAATTTTGCAACATGGAAATATCTAGATGAAGCAACAAATTTTATTCCAAGTAAAGATGACATATTTACAATTTATTCAAGGGCAACTGATAATGCAATTGGCTCGCCAAATGTAAGCGAGCAAGGAAGTGGCATTACAATTATTTATGATACAACTAATCCAGTTGTATCAGGCGCAGTTATAAATAACGATACTCTATCAATTACGACTTTAATAAAAAATGGTGATTCAATTCATCTTGAAGCAATTATTACAGATACTTATCAAGTAGATATGGGGGTAGCTAATATTTCAGCAGACCTCTCATCTATAACAGGAGACGCTACTGCAGTTCAGCCGTTGTCGTATGATATAGCAACCGGTCTTGCGACATGGCCATTAAAAACAGTTTTAGGAACTTTAGATGGAGTTTTGTCTATAA
>Ga0222658_1000238_pt1 | contig 32753 bp, 36 predicted proteins | sample AntAcemetagen476_FD_179830 | JGI IMG/M metagenome (GOLD analysis project Ga0222658, IMG submission 179830) | Saline water microbial communities from Ace Lake, Antarctica - #476 | ecosystem: Environmental > Aquatic > Non-marine Saline and Alkaline > Saline | place: Antarctica: Ace Lake... | reverse complement strand
TTTAATATCCTCACAATTATGATCTACCTTTAACTCTCCATCAACGCTCAATACAACACTTCTAATTTCCATATCTTCAGAAACCTGATTAGCCACCTGATCCTCTCCATTATCTTCTTCTTTTTCAACCAACCCCGTCAATTCCTTATACCTCTCCAAAATCTTCTTAACATACTCATGATCTGCATTAATATTTGAACTAGCACAGCCCCAGCCATTATAACCCCTAAGCCCATATTCAATTGTTCCTTTTTTATAAGTATAATCCACGGCAGGCTCTATTCTATTCTCAGAAAATTCATATGAATCACATTTATATTCCATAGAATCACTAAACATTGTTATTTTCTTTTTTAATATAAGAGCTCCGCATTCAATATTTTTATTTATTTTTCCTTCTCCCTTAATATCCTCGATGTCATCAATCCCAATCTCATTACATTCGCCGAAGGAAGAAATTTGCATTAAGCCATAAGAGCTCCCTGATTCCGCATTAACATCACATTTACTCTCTTGATGCATAATAGAGAACAACATTAATGCGTCAAATTCATCATAATTATTAGCTATTTCTTCGACTAAATTAATATAATCCTTACATCTAGAATCAAGTAAATTTTTATTAATAGCATCCTTAATTATTTCTCTCAAATCATAATTATCCAAATTTTCAAGAGGAACTATATCTTCAGTTATTTCTAATTTTTTTTGTGCCTCTTTTAATTTCGTGACATCATTCTTTGTTACGTCCCCATCTCTTAGCTCAGCTTCTGCCTCTTTTAATTTCGTGACATCATTCTTTGTTACGTCCCCATCTCCACCTGCATCGATCCCTCCAGCAACTTTTAACTGAGGACTATTTTCAAGCAATATCTGAACAACTTTCATATAAACACTTGTCTTTAGCGCTAATGCCTCTGCCTTATCTGCATTAGTTCCTTGTCCCGCATATTCGTCTTCAACTCCTGCAACTTCATTTAAGTTCTTAATAATATCATTAATTACAGGATTAATTGTATCCTTACTTTTCAAATCTCCTGACTTAATTACTAACTTAGTTATTTCACTTCTTTGCGTATTCAAATTCTCTCTAGCACTCTTATATCCCTCTTTTGTTTCCTCTAATTTTTTTGAATCCCTAACAAGCTCGTCAACGCTCGTTATATTCTCCATCGCCATATAAGTCTTCAAATTATCCTTCACACTTGTTTTATCAAGCCAACATCTCATCGAAGGAATATCGCAATATCCGACATCAATCCACCTGCCCGCACTCATCTGGCTTTTGTCACCATCTATACTTTTGCAAATTCCAGAACTAGTTTTGACAGTTTCTTCTCCTCCTTCTATCTCCATAAGCACACAAATATTTCCAACTCCACATTTTGGATTAGATATTGGGTCTTCTCCTTCTTTAGGTAAATTTTCATTAACCTCACAATAAACATCATTCTCTCGAACAACTCCTGCTGTCGGATTATCACTTGCACAAATTCTAATAATTCCACTCGTGGCAATATCTGCACCACCTATGGATTTTTCAGCACCTGCTTGAAGATTCGGATTTGCCATCCCCCACATGCTCGAGGAAGTCGTCACGCAATCATCAGTCTTAGTAATTTGCCTATCATCCGCCTGGTCTTTAATATAGGCCTGCGAAGCATAATTAAGAGCAAAACTACTAGACACACTACTAAACCCGCATTTATCTTGCCCATTAATATTAACACATAATTCTTTGTACCCCGTCGGAGCCGTAAAGTCAATCGCCTCACTAGCAGTAGCTCCTTTGGCTATATATCCACTATCAACCCTCAAGGTTGGTCTGCTGGCATAATAACTCGACGCTGGGGGATTTTTCAAATAAACTTGATATTGCGCCCCTGCATCATTCCCTGCATAAATATTATAGTAAACCTTATAATGACTTGTTGAAGGAACCGTCGCCTCGGTAAATACAGTACTGCTAAAGTAAGCATGAAACTGGGTTGGACTTTCCGGCTCAAGCAAACTATCGACTAAACTTGCGGAAGTCGGTACACTTGTTCCTATAAATCCTTTACAAATCATACTTCCAACTTCTTTTACATTCCTTAAAGCAAAAGCTCTGAATGCTCCTTGCGCATAAGTTGAAACAAAATAATTAATTGAATTATCCAAGTTTTCAAAGGACTTCTGAATCGTCAAATATTCTGCTCCCCCTCTAACCTGAAAGCCACCATGCAATGCTTCAACAAACCTAACTAATATAGTATCAAGAAGTGGCGCGAATTGTCCCCAGAAAAATTCACACAAATAAATCGATGTTATCTCGTCGCAAATACCTACATATTCTCCTGTCTCAATATTTTTTTCAAGACAATCCCTATAACTCCTCAAAATTGAAACATAGGTATCTAGTCCAGCATGAACTCCTGATAGACAAATCGGAATCAAAACTTTCCCTTCGCTAGGATCCCCAAAATTAGGTAAACACAAAACGAGTGACCCGATAATTCCTGATTGTATAACATCATTAACTGGAAATTTCCCTCCCATATCACATCTACTCGCCGGACAAATTACCGGGTCACAAACATTAAACATTAAACTACAATCATCAAGACTCATAAAGTCTGTACAATCCATCCCTGTTGCAGCATCTGCATATGGAGTTACCTTATTTACAAATTTTCCATCAACCATAATGCCTTCCCCATTTCTATTTGCATCATTAATTGCTGCCTCCGCTTTATTATACAATTTCTTAACATCACTACCTGGACAGAAAAAAACACTATTAGTAGGGATCCCAGAACTTGTCTGGAAATATTGACATTTATCTTCTCCGCTAGCAGGTCCATCGTCAATCGTCTTATCGGTTCCTACATTACAAATATAAAAAGCCTTAGCAACTCCTGCATCAGTATAATCTTTTTCCTCAACAAAAGCATACCATCCCGCCGCCAAATCAAAAGGAACAACCGCTACAAAACCTTGCTTATTGAGTTTCTCGTGATACTTCACATAAGCACCAGTTATTGTATTTGAACAGGAAGAATCTTTACCAAGAGGAAGTTGAAAATTGTATTTTGTCTTCAATACTTTAAACTCTTCATTATTTACCAGTTCTCCCTTGTTGTTGATAATTTTGTAAATTTTATCTGCCTCAGGTGCTCCTTTTCCTTTCTTTAAGACATATAAATAACTACTTCCTTCTCTCCGAATAACTTTATAATAAGTGTCCTTATCTAATTTTTCCCCTAACACTTCCCTGCCTTCCTTTTCTGTAATCACAGAAGCAACAACTGTACCCACGTCTTTAGTGGCATCAACATACATCTCTTCTGTAGAAATCCCTAGCTCATCTGTTATTTTCTTCCCTTTTACCACTTCGGCATTATTGTACAACTGCTTTTGCATTGACTCATTCGCAACATTACAAGCAGCACGATCATTAGTATCACACGCTTTTATCATTAAGAGAACCGCTTGGATATCTCCTGCATCTTTCAAGTTAGTTTCATTAATTTCCTGTCCATTAACCTTAACTTTCCACTTATCAGGCAAAGACTCAACGCAATTCCTTAATTCTTTTGTGTATGCAACCGGGTCAGCAACATTACCTCCTCCTAAAAACTCACTACTAACCCCTGCCTTCCTAGCACATTCAACCTCTTTATTCACTGCAACAATAGACTTGCCATAATTATCAATTGTATCTTCAATTTGTTTTTTATATTTTGTATTATAACATTCTTGTAATTGCATACCAGGATATTTCTTTTTACATTCCTTCTCATAATAATCCATCACATCCTGTCTTGCCATTGCCTCGGCATTCAAAAAACCAGCGAACATACTCTTGAACATTAAAACCGTGCTAACAGCAAGGCACGCTCCCTTGAGCCCCTTAACCAACTTCCCCAGCTGCTCTACTCTATCTTCCCATTCGGCAATACTTTTATTCAAAGCTTTAACTTTTTGTTTAGCCTTCTCGGGATTCAGTTCAATTGCCCTTTTCTCAACCCCAATATTAAAAGTAAAATTCGCTTCTGTCTTCGTATTCCGAATCTCAGGAATTAAACCGACATAAGCAACTTCCCTGACATTTGTATCAACAACATTAATTGTTTTTCCTCCAACACTAACATATTCCCCAACCTCAACCCTAAAAGTCTTGTCATTTTTTTTATCGTTGTCTTTCCATTCATAAGTAAATTGTGCCCCTTTCCCGTTAATATCTATCACCGTCAAACGAGGATATGTGTTCTTCTGTTTTTCTTTGTCTGTAATTTCCTTATCAGTTCCACCTTCATAGATTTTACCTTTGCTAAGCTTATCGATTTCTTGTCCTCCAAGCCGAACATTCACGCTGGCGCTATCTCCTCCTCCACTCACAAAACCATCAACACGAATATTATAATTATTATTATTCACAAGTAAATTTATAGACGACCCCTCATAATTATATTTCCCTAATTTCACCTTCAAATCTCTAATATGTTCTGTGCTCTTACTGCTCGGATATTTTTCTAAAAATAATTCAATCAATTCTAATTGCATTTTCTCATTCTCAACTTTTCCAGCCAATGCAATCTGTTTATACAAAGCATCCTCTCCCCAATACTCTCCATTTTCCTTTTTCTCAGCAGGAAAATTCTCAGTTAAATTCGTAATTGTTTTTTCGGCTTCCTCCATATAATCAGAAATAAGTGAATTGTTATATTTCCCGTCAGAAAGTCCCGCACTTGCTGAAACAAAAGTAATACCCCATTTACTATCTTCACCAAGAAGCACAACCTTATACTCCTTGCCCTTTTTGTTAAATAATTTTTCGTCATTAAGGGCAGTTTCTAATTCATCTTCATTCTTAAAATCTTTATTATAAAAAAATCCTGTAATCCTACTTACTTCATCCTGAACCACCGGCTTATCAATCAAAACAACGAATTCTCTATCCTTATCATAACTTAACACTTTATTTTTCCCATAATATCCTAAATAATATTGCTTACTTGCTTTCTCTATTGAACCTCCAATCATAACATCAACATTATTTTTTGGGTCATCTACTCCAGTTCCATTATTCAAAAGAACGCCTCTGTCGGTCAACATTAATTTAAACGCGCTGCTTCCAGAGCAACTAATTCCGATATCTCCGCCATCATTTGGGAAAACATTGAGATTTTTGACACTGCACTTCCCATCGAGAAATTTACTCCCTTCTCTTACCCAATAATTATCACCATCAATATCAAGTCTAGCCATATCTTCGCTATTGTCAATCTTATTCAACTTCAACTTCAAAGCCGCAGTGCAAAATTGTCCCGGATAATAAATAGAATCACTAGTCTCGCCCTCTTTTAATGTTACTGTCCTATAAACACTATCTTTATCCGTCAAAACTTCAATTGTCGCCTCATTCGAATCGACATTTGTCGCTCGCAAATATCCCTTCCCTCCCCAAAAAGAAGATTCGTCAGCTTTTCCTGTCCACTTCTCTTCACTCGTCGGCTCTAAATAATATTCTCCCGACCCAGTTCCAAAGGCACCTTGTGCATCATATTTTATCGTCGCTGTCAACATTCCGCTAATATATTCTGTTAAATTTCTTTCATCCGGTTGCCTTTTCAAAACAATTACAACATAACCAATATTCTCTTCAATAGGAGACCCCAACAAAGTATTATAGCTTTTAACCGCAGCACGTGCAGGATGAAAACTAATACCCGCAACTTCTGGCGGATAATCACCCTTAAAAGAAATACTTTTAATTGTTGAAACATCGATTAGAGGATTAACCCTAATCGCCGACAACTGACAAAACACCGGAACATTTTGTTCGGCAAGCAAATCGCTTCGAACAACCTGTGGCGAACATCCTAATGGAGGAATCGCAATTACAAAATCACTAGCTACTGCATCGCACTTATCTTTTTCTAAATTTGTCAAAATAGGCCAATAAGTACTCATTGACCCTCTATAGAAACTATCAAAATTAGGCTGACTAGATTGATACGTATTAGTAGTAGAGGCATAATTGTTCGCTGCAAATCCTTGACTAGTTATAGCCGTAGCAAAAGGCGCGAAGCTACCAAAGACAAGTAATATCATCATAAAATAACTAAGTGATTTTAAACTTTTCATTGCTCTTCTCCAGAGAGTATGCCCTTGGGCTCGAATTCTAACAACATTATTGATTCTTCTGCTTTCATATAATTCTCTTGCAAGGCATCAAGAGAAACAGGCTTACCAAATAACGGCACATTTAAATTTAATTCTACTGAATCCGCCAACATACTTTCAGTAATATATTCTGTTGATTTGCCGCCACCCACAACCGCCATATCGATTTGCATACTAGGAATATCCATGTCATAACACTTTTCTTCTTCTAATCCAAGCAACCCACCAACGCCACTAACCGGAACATCCACGCACATTCTTTTGTTATATCCCTCAAAATTCAAAGTCGAATTTTCATAAACATAAACACTTATATTATATTCTCCTTCAACCAATGTCACGTTTTTCATTTCAGGATACATTATGGTCGCGGAATAATCTTCGCCAACGAAACTAACAACAGCAGTTCCAGATATCTCTCCAAGGTCTAAACCCATTTCATATTCTTTTTTCAATACAATATTTGCAACACTTTCACTATTCGTAGAAATTTGATACTTATTGGTCGCATACCCTTCAGCACTCGCGACAATAAATCCGTTGACACATTGCGGCATACCTCCTCTATAAACTGCAGAGTCTCCCTCTCTTTCTGTTTCCCCTATTTCACAAATAGAACCGAAACATTTGAATTGTAATCTTGCCTCAACCGGCTCTAACTCACTATCATAAGTATAAACTGAAATATCTGAATTCTTATACTGACAAACTTCACTCTCCAAATTAACATCCTCAAAGCTAGGAGGCTGTGCCTCTCGAGGTTGACTATTATCAATAATAACACTTACAGGAAATTGGAAAAGCTCCTCGGTATTATAAAACTGAATCATTACTGGGAAACTAATGTCATAAACCAAATGATAAGGGATATAACAAAAACCAAGAATAGACAAGCCAGGCTGTGTTCCAATTGGTTTTGCGACCCTATCTCCATAAATCTCAATCCTCGTCGGCCAATTAGAATTATACATAACATTTATATTTTCATCTATATTAAACCCAACATCCGCAACAAAATATTCTCTTTCTTGAGAAGACAATTTATAATAGTCACCCTCGAGCTTAATTGAATTTATATTCGCCTCAAGTCCTTCATATAAATCTTCTCTAATTTCCTCATCAATAAAAATCTTGGGGGCACAACTTAATTCAACTCCATCAACAGGTGCATATAATCTCATAACATCTAAGGCATATTTCTCCAAGAACATCTCCGCCTTCTCGTGATTATAAACTTCCATGGCCAAATCATAAAATTTCCCCAATTTACTCTTCACTGAAAAATCATTATTAGATACGACCACAGATTGTTCGCCTTTAAAAATCGTCACTCTGTTTTTAATAATCAGGTCTATATCCAAATCATTTATTGAAGAAACGACATTCCCATCCTCAACATAAACATCATAACCCATCTTCTCAAAATCACTAAAATCGCAACTATCCAATCTTTCACTTACATAATTACCTAATTGTTCTTCCATTATTTTTTTTGTGGGAACCTGCTCTTTTAGAATATTATTGCCCGAAACATACATCCAATAAGGAACCGCTTGTCCAAAAAAACTTAGCTGAGAAGAAAACGGAACATAGGCAGAACCCGGCTCAAAATCAGGTAACTCAATATATCCACCTTGCTCACCAAGAAGAGCAATTCCCTCTTTTGTTGTTGCCTCTAAACAAGAAATATAATAATCATAAACTGGCTTCATGTCTTCTGGAATACTTCTTCCAAAATCATCTCTTAAAGCAAAATATGCAATAATACTACCAACAATAACTATCGCCACAATAATAAAAATCGTTACCTGTCCTCGAACATTCATTTTTTTCACTTTTTCACTTTCTCCTTAATTAATTCCAAAATTTCGCTATTAATATCCTTTTGTATACTCTCCTTAAACTTCTTCCAAAGTTCCTCATCTTCAACTAAAAGTAAATATTTTTTCATACAACCTCCATTTTTCTAAGAAATCCTCTCTTATAAATATTTCTAACTAACTTAGTTACTTAGTTACTTACTAAGAACAAAAATTAAAAACAACAAATACAAAATAACATCATGACCTCGTAGTATAATGGCAGAACGCATCGTTGACTTCGATAAGACCCAAGTTCGATTCTTGGCGGGGTCATTTATAATTATTAAAAAGGGTCATTTCCGCTTCCCAATTTTCCCACCCTTAACCTTGCCCCAATTTTCACCAACAAACTCAAAACTTAATTCTCTTTTCTCAATCCTAGCTACTTCACAAAAATCATCGAATAAACTCAAAGGCAACAATCGAGACTCATTATAATAATTTTTCAAAGTCGAATATGGCACATCAAATCCAAACTGTAAAATCCCCCTCATTGACGGAGCATCCAATCTTTCAATAATCAAATCCAAAAATTTCCTTTGTTCGCCCTTTCTAAATCTAATTCTTTTCATAACTTTTCTAATAACTTATTATTTATAAATATAACTGCGGGACCATACAATCACAAACTTTAAAAAGCAAATTTCAAAACTAATATTATGAAAATTCCAAAATTGCTCAAAAGGTATTGCCCTTATTGCAAAAAAAAGACGGAACAAAAGGTCAAACAGCAAAGCACTGGTAAGGCTAGTACATTAAAAAGAGGAGCAAAGCAAAGAGCAAAACTTCGAGGACTAAATAGAGGAATAGGAAATTTAGGACGTTTCTCTCGTATGAAAAATCAGGCAAAGGGAGCCAGAAAAACAACTAAAAAAACAGCGATCGTTTATACCTGCTCTGAATGTGGCAAAGGCAAAGATCAGAAAAAAGGCAAGCGAACATCTAAATTAGTAATTGAATAAAATGGCAGAAAGAAAAAAATATATTGAAGTACAAGTTCCGATTTTAGATTCAACAATGCGAGTTCTTGGAACTGCAGAAAATTTACACAACAAAACAATTAAATTAGACCTATCTCGAAAATTACGAGGCAAGGGGCTGGTTATTAAATTGAAAATTTTCAACCAAGAAGGAAAATTGGTAGCAATCCCAAGTAATTTAGAGCTCATAAAATCTTACATACGAAGAATTATGAGAAAAAGAACTGATTATATTGAAGACTCGTTCCAAGCACGATGCTCAGACATTCGAGTCATAATAAAACCACTTTTGATTACACGAAAAAAAGTTTCTAAAGCAGTACGAAGAAATCTTCGAAACACAGCGCGAGAATTCATTATTGAATACATAAAGGAAAAAGATTATATCGAAGTTTGCAACGAAATTTTAGATGAGACATTAAAAAGAGCTATGCTTCCAAAATTAAAAAAAGTCTACCCTCTTTCTTTTAGCGACATCAGGGTATTTGAAACAAAAGAATTAGAAAAAATTGACATGAAAAAGGCCTCTACTCTATCTATCAAAGAAGAAATTGAAGAAGCAGAAAATGAGGCACCCGAAACAGAAAATATTATAAGAAAGGATTTTACAGAGGAAAAAGAGGAATAAGATGAAAAAAATATTTTTAGGGCCACCAGGATCAGGGAAAGGAACTGCGGCTTCAAGAGTTGCCCCTAAATTTAATGCTCCACACATTTCTACAGGAGATTTATTCAGACAAAATATCAAAGAGCAAACTCCAATAGGGACAAGCGCAAAAGAATATATGGAAAGAGGAGAACTTGTTCCAGACGAAATAGTAATTGAAATGTTAAAAAACAGAATTGAGGAAGATGATTGCGAAAATGGATTCATCTTAGATGGATTCCCTAGAACAATTCCACAAGCAGAAAAATTAGCAGAAATTTCTGAGATAGATGTAGTAATAAATATGGATGTTCCCGACGAATTGATAGTAAAGCGACTTTCAGCAAGAATTACATGTGAAGATTGCGGAGAAATTTTTAATCTAATTGGTATTCCACCAAAAAAAGAAGGAGAATGCGACAAATGCCAAGGGAAAGTAACTAGAAGAAGTGACGACGAGCCAGAAGTTGTTCAAAATAGATTAAACACATATAAAGAACAGACTGAACCCCTTATCGACTTTTACAAAGATAAAAAAATCTTAAAAAATGTTCCCTGCAACAACATTAATCAAACTGCAGAAGAAACAGCGCAAAGCGTTATAGATGCAATAGAAGATTTTACAAAAGATATTCAAGAAGCTGTCTCAGAAACATTTGGTTCTCCCAATAAAGAATAATTATTTCTTAATAATTTTCTTAACTTTTTCAACAACCTTAGCAACTATCCCCTTCTTTTTTGGCCTTGGTTTTCTATTCCTGGAATTTCCACTAACTAACTCGCTTCTTTTCTTTTTTCTTCTAGCGACTCTCCATGCTCTATTTCTATCAAGTCGTTTTGGTTTATTTTTACCTGGCATATTTATTATTAGAAATTTTAACTTTTAAATCTTTATATTGGTAAGGCTTTACATATAAATTAATTTATTCTTTACAGACTATCACATAAACATTTTTTCGGAGCATCAATTTTTGCACCATTACCGAACTTTATGACGGTTTTTTATGGTGACCGATCCAAATAAGCTGGGAAAATACAAGAAATATGGAGATTCCGTAAATATCAGATATGTAAAATCTCGGCTAAATAAATTAGTAAAAAGGGCTAAAATGCGCACCCTGTTTTTCTAGAGGTTAAGACTGCTTTATCGTCGGTTGAAATAGCCAAAAAAAGCCAAAGAGTCACTCGGCATAATACATATATATAGGGGTACTGACGTTATTATGAAATAACTTTATTATCTACAATATTGAAGTAGTAATATAAAAACGATTCCAAATTACTGCCGTGCATGGCATAGATAACTTGATTTAATAAGTGATTCTTAGATTCGCTACTCGTGGGACTCTTACTATTTATGAATGATATGTAATGGCTCGGGAAGATTAAATTAATTTATATATAAAGTCTATTAGTGAAAAGCCTGCAGCCGGGGTCAAACCGGCGACCTCAAGTTTACAAAACTCGCGCTCTATCAACTGAGCTATGCAGGCATATATCTCCAGAGAAAAATTACTTTTTAAGTATTATGGCGCAACTTTTTATACCTTAAAATCCTCAAGACAAAATGGCATGGCAAGACATCGTAATAACAATTTCCATATTTGCCCTAAGCTATGCTCTTATCCCACAAATAATACTGGCGCAAAAACAAAAAAAATCTCTAATATCTCTCCAAACTGCCACAATAACAACCTTTGGAATGTTCACTTTGGCAATCACTTACCTAACTCTCGGGCTCACCCTCTCATCAATAATGGCATTCATTTCCGCAATTCTATGGATAATAATTCTGACCCAAAATATAATTTACTCTGACAATTAATCCTCTTCAATAATTTCAACTCTTTTATCTTTTTTCAAAATATCAACTATTTCGTTCTCCAAATTAGCAATTTCTCCTTTCTCAAATGGACCAACCTCACTTCCGTCAAAACCTAAAAACTCAGGCACGCTTTCAAGAAATCGAACCAATTTATGTCTCATCGCATCTCCCTGCGTTCCAATCATTTCCGCCGCCTGATTTTTTTCTGCTCTCTCCAAGCTCTTAACCAATTCCTCAAATAAATCCTTTTCAAAACTTAACAAATTCTCGAAATCTTTTTTTGAAATTCCAACTTGTGATGCCACAAAAGCCAAATTCAAAATTTTCTTCTTCCGAATTCTCAACAAATCCCTAAAGCTCGAAATGGCATTATCCAGCTTTTTCTTATTTTTAATCGCCATATCTGAAAACATATCGCCTTCTTTGTTCAGGACTTCCTTCCTTTCATTAAAATACTCCGAAATATCTATCATAAAATTCTTCGGCAACATCTGCAAATTCTCCGAATATTTTTCTTTCCTCATAGACTCATATATATCACTAAACGCCAACATATTAAATCAAATTACAATCTCTTTAAAACGATTGTTATACTCCATTCAAAACAATTTTAAATGGCACCTACCTCTCAGCATTATGTTCAAATCACTAAAAGAAAAATTGAAAAGTTGGGTAGGAAAAAACGAAGTAGTAGATGCTCCCGGTAAGCCAAAGAAGGAAGTAAAGAAAAAGGATAAACCCAAAAAAGAGACGGAAGAAAAAGAGAAACTCGAGCAATCACCAAAAGAAACAATTGAATCCCCGACAGAAGAAAAAGGATTTTTTGTAAAATTTCAAAAAAGACTAACAGAAGAAAAATTTGAAGAACTTTTTGAAGAACTGGGGATCATACTTATTCAAAACAATGTAGCATATGCTGCAGTCGAATCAATCAAAAACTCTCTTGCAGAAAAATTAATAGGCAAAACCCTAAAAGAAATTAATCTTTCAGGCGAACTAAAAAATTCGATTGAATCAATTTTAATTAACCCACCAAACTTTCTAGAAGAAATTAAGGATTCGCTTGAAGTAAAACAGCCTTTCGTAATTTTATTTTCAGGAATTAATGGCTCTGGCAAAACAACTACAATCGCAAAAATAGCAAACTATCTACAAAAAAACAAGCTCTCAGTTTGTCTCGCCGCCGCCGACACCTTTCGCGCAGCCGCAATCCAACAACTTGAAGAACATGCTAATAAACTAAAAGTTTCAATAATAAAAAAAGATTATGGCTCAGACCCGGCATCGGTAGGGTTTGAAGCAATTGCTTATGCAAAGAAAAACAAAATTGATGTAGTTTTAATTGATACCGCTGGACGAATGCAGAACAAGGACTCTCTAATGAAAGAAATTGAAAAAATCTGCAAAGTAACTAAGCCTGACATGAAAATCTTTTTAGGAGAATCTATCACAGGCAACGATGCAACTGAACAAGCAAAAGTTTTCAATGAGTCCATCGGACTAACCGGAATAATTCTATCAAAAGCCGACATAGACGAAAAGGGCGGAACCGCAATTTCAGTTTCACACATTACCGGGAAACCAATCTTATTTTTAGGCACCGGACAAGAATACAAAGATTTAGAAATTTTTGACAAAAAGAAAATGGTTGAAAAGTTGGGGCTATAATTTCCTAAACCACAAATTTAATAACCCTTATTCTTCTCCCTAAACTATGGTATTAGATAAGCTTGGCTCTACTTTGAAAGGCGGAATAAAGAAAATTTCGAACGCGATTTTTGTAGATAAGAAACTCATAGATGGAATTGTGAAAGATATCCAAAAATCTCTAATTGAAGCAGATGTAAATATAGAACTGGTTTTCGCACTTTCTCAAAAAATTAAGAAATTAGCCTATGATGAAACCATAAAAGGAATAGACAAAAAAGAACAACTCGTAAAATTAATCCATGATGAAATCAATTTACTCCTTGGAGAGAAAAAAGAACTCAAATTACCAAAACAAGCGAGTATTATGTTTTTGGGATTATACGGTTCAGGAAAAACTACAACCATTTCAAAACTAGGATTATATTATTCAAAGAGGGGAAAGAAAGTTGCTTTCCTAGGATTAGATACTCAAAGACCTGCCGCTATGGACCAGTTGGAACAAATGGCAGAAAAAGTAAAACTTCCTGCTTTCGTAGATAAAAAAGAAAAAGACCCTATTAAAATTATAAAGAAATATAAAAAAGATTTAGATAAATATAATTTAATTTTAATAGATACCGCAGGACGAGACGGATTGAATAAAGAATTAATTAAAGAAATAAAAAAATTAGACAAAGAATTGAAACCTAGTTTTAGAATTTTGGTTATGCCTGCGGATATCGGACAATCTGCAAAAACACAATCCGACGAATTTCAAAGCGCACTTTCAATTGATGGAGTAATTATTACAAGAATGGATGGAACCTCAAAAGCAGGAGGCGCTCTAACTGCATGTGCCGAAACCAAAGCTCCAGTTTTTTTTATAGGTGTCGGAGAACAAGTCCACGAAATAGAAACTTTTGACCCAGAAAAATTTATTCAAAGACTTCTTGGACTGGGTGACCTTGAAGCATTACTTGAACATGTTAAATCCGCAACTGATGAAAAACAACAACAAAGAATTGAAGAACGAATGAAAGAAGGGAAATTTACTCTTTTGGATTTATATGGACAACTTGAACAAATGAACAAAATGGGTTCAATGGATAAATTAGTTGGAATGATTCCTGGGATGTCCGCCGCGAAAGTTCCTAAAGGAATGTTAGAAAAACAAGAAGCAAAAATGAAACATTGGAAAGATTCTATTTCTTCAATGACCGAAGAAGAAATTGAAAATCCTGAAATTCTTGAAAAACAAACCTCTCGAATTCAGCGAGTCGCGAAAGGTTCGGGAACAACTACAACCGAAATCCGAGAACTTCTAAAACAATATAAGATGATTAAAGAAATGATGGGAATGCAAACCGGATTAGCCGAAGGGAAAATAGACCAAAAGACAATGCAAAAAATGGCCAAGAAGTTTAGAGGGAAAGTTAAAATTTAAGATGAATCCACTAAAAGGTAATTTTGTTATAGAAGAACGCAAAAACAATATACCATTAATAATAATTCTTCTTTTCGCATTATCAATATTTTCCCCTTTCTTAATGAAATATATTACTGGAAGTTTTAACCCTATAATATGGACCAAATTTTTTATGAAACATTGGATTTGGTATATCGCATTAAATGTAATACCTGGAATATTAATATTAATCTATCTCTTTAGAAGATAGCTCTATTCCCTGTTCGCTGGCAATAATTTTTATCACGCCTTCCTTGGAAATCATTCCATTATGGATTTCTATTCTTGCATCAACAATCTCATTGATCTCATCAAAAGACTTCTTCATTTTGTTTGAAAGCTTCAGTGCTATTTTAGAATATTCTTTCGAAGGCTCCAGAATGAACATAATCTTTCTATAATTCGACATATAAATACTCTTTTTATATTTTTTACACCACTCAGACAAAAGGGGTTTTGACTTAAATCCATTAATAATATTATTGTTATTAATGGAGCCTTTGATTATCATATTTATTTCACTCTCATTAAAGGGGTGAAAATCATCCAAAAATTCAAATGCATTATTAGCTCCCTCATAATTTTCTATACCTTCAAGAGATAGAAAAATGGTCTCTCGAATCTCTTTTGGAAAATGCTTAACCATGTGCTTTAAAAGAGTAAAAATCGAATACTTTCGCTTGAGTTCAGAGATGTCTAGTCTAAATCCTTGCCACTTCCCCATAAACCCATAAGGACTCTCGTTTAACATAACCGAAAGAAATGGCTTCTTTTTGGCATAAGCAATCCCGACCTCTTGATCTGTCCAATTAGACCCTTTAAAATTTTCTGTCAAAATAGGCATAAAAAGATCACAAGCATAAAGATTTTTTAATATTTCCGATTCCCATTCTCTTGATGGGGTTATATCTCTATGAGCCAAAAAGGCATCAATTCCAATAGATTCAAGAGCATCTTTTATTTCTTTAACTAAATCGTAATCCAAAGAACTATGACTTAAAAAAATTTTAAATTTTCTTCCCATTAATTTCTCACAACTTGAAACTTTATAAAGAATTATATAACTGACATTATGAAATTTTTCCTTATATATCAAGGCACTAAGGCAATTATATTTTCTTAAATCATCAATTTCAATTCAACCCCAACCCTCTCAACAACCTCATCCCAATCTCCCAAATTTTTCTGCCTAAATAATTTCATAGTCGGATACCACGGACAATCTTCTCTATCTAACAACCATCTCCAATCTGGAATTTTAGTCAGCAGAACCCAAACAGGTTTCCCCATCGCACCAGCCAAATGAGCAGTCGCCGTATCAACCGAAATAACCAAATCCAAATTTTCAATAACCGCAGCCGTATCCGCAAAATCATTTATATCCTTCCCAATATCAACCACATTCTCATCTAATTGTTCAGCCGGTTCACCTTTCTGCAAAGAAAATAATTTAACTCCCTTAATAGCCTTCAAAGATTTAAAATTTTCAAACTTCATTGACCTATTATCATTATCATCTTGTTTTTCATTTCCAGACCAAACGATTCCAATCTTAAATTCGTCACAATCAAATTTCGGTTTAAATTTTTCAATAAGTTCAGAATCCGCTTTAAGATAAGGAACTTCATTCGGAATATTTTCCAAGTTTGTATTAAATATTCTTGGCAAACTCATAAGATGAACATAAAAATCATAATCAATATCAGAAAAATTATTCTTCTTTTCAACAAACTCATCAACCATTTTCAAACTCTTAAATAAACTCATAAGTTCCTTTCTGCATTCCAAAATAATATATCCGCCTCTTTCTTTTACTAAATTCAAATATCTAACAAATTGTATATTGTCTCCAAATCCTTGCTCCGAAATAACAAAAATTTTCTTACCATTCAAAACAGAACCATCCCACTTTGGCTTATCAAAAATTCTAGAATCCACCGGACTATCTTTTTTCATTCTATATTCATATTCCTTCCAGCCTTCCTCAAGTCTTCCCAAAAGAAGTAAGACAAGCCCCCTGTTCCAATGAGCATCAGAAAAATCCTCTTTCAATCTTATCGCCTCATCATAATATCCAAGCGCCTTTTCAATTTCCCCTTTCTCCTTAAAATAAATCCCAAGATTATAATTAGCAAGATACGCTTTCTTATATTCAGGATTGATCCCCAATGCTTTCAAAAAACACTCCGCAGATTTTTCTTCATCTCCCAATTTGTCATAACACATTCCCAAATTACCATAAAAAGAAGCATCTGGATTTAATTCAATAGCTTTCTTAATATTTTCAACGGCTTTTTTATATTCCCCTCTTTCATATTCAACCAATCCCAACAAATGAAAAGCATCAGAACTAGAATGTTTTTCTAAAATTTTTCTATAAAGAATTTCCGCCTCATCTAATTCCCCTTTCTTCTGTTTTTCAACAGCCAAATTCAATATTTCTAAAAGAGTCAATTCTTTATTTCCCATAGAATAAATACGACTGACAAATTTTTAAACACTACTATATTAAAAAATAAATGAAAGACAAATATAAATTTTTAGTTTTTGATGTAGATAACACGACAACAGAAAGTTGTGCTCAAATTTCCAACGATATGGCAAATACTCTAAATAAACTGAAAGAAGAATTGGTCTTCATAAGCGGAACCCATGCCTCGGAACTTAAAAGAATGATTAGTTCAAAACTGAATAGAAAACATCACATCTTGGCAAACACCGGAACACATTATCTTTTAGTTTTTCAGAATGAAGAAAAAGAAATACATAAAAAGACATTAGAAAAAGAAGAAAAAGAAGAAATAATTTCAGCACTAAAGAAATTGCAAAAAGAATATAATCTCTTGCCTATAACTTCAGAAAAAGATCAGATACAAGATAGGGACTCTCAAATAACTTTTTCGATATTAGAAAGAAACGCGCCAAGAGAAAGCAAGGCATCTTACGACCAAGATAAAACAAAAAGAGAGAAATTTATATTATTTTTGAAAGAGATTCTTGAGGAAGGAAAATATGGACTGACAATAGGCGGAACAACTTCTATAGATATAACAAAAAAAGATATTGAAAAAGGAAACTCCCTTGAAGATTTTATGAGAACGCACTCCTTGTCCAAAAATGATATGTTATTTTTCGGAGACCAGCTAAGCCCAAGCGGAAACGATTATTCAGTTATTAAAACAGGAATTAAATGTATTAAAGTTGAAAATCCGGAAGAAACACTCGAGATTCTAAAAACCCTATTATGAAAAAATTAATTCAACAAGGCGCTGAAGCAAAAATATTTCTAGATAAAGATATGATAACAAAAGACAGAATTCCAAAATCTTATAGGCATCCTCAGTTGGATAAACAAATCAGAACTCGCAGAACTCGCTCCGAGGCAAAGCTTCTATCCAAAGCCCTCGAGGCAAAAGTTAATGTTCCAAGGGTTTTCAGCGCGGACAAATTCAATATCCAAATAGAATATATAGATGGAGATAAATTATCTGAAACTTTAAACTCTTACGATGAAAAAAAGCAATTCAGAGTTATGCAAAAACTCGGAAAACAAACTGCAATCTTACATAAAAATAATATTATACATGGAGACCTCACAACTTCAAATACAATTTTCCTAAATAATAAATTATTTTTAATAGACTTCGGACTTGGATTCATCTCAACAAAAATCGAAGACAAGGCAGTCGACCTTCACTTAATCAAACAAGCCCTTGAAGCAAAACATTTCCAAAACCACGAAGATTTATTCAATCACTTTACAAAGGGATATGTTTGGCAAGATGCTGAAAAAATTCTTGAAAGATTAAAGATAGTAGAAAAACGTGGTCGATACAAAAATCAATAATTTTATTATTGAATATGAATTATTAGGCAACTTTCTTTTTATGGGCATACAACTCCATCGCCACAACTTGGTCCTTCTTCATCACCTTCATCAATATGATTATCATCAGCAACCTCAACAATTCCGTCAGGTTCTGGAGCCACATCATCAGCAACTACATTTTCTCCACCTTCTACAACTACGCCAGATTCTCCACTAATTCCACCAGCAACATTTCCTTCAACTTCCCACTCTAATCCATCGTCACCAGTAGCATTTCCTCTTACAATAGCATTAGGACCAGTCCCAGGAGCATAAGTTCTTTCTGCAATTTTGTCCTCAATCATATCCATTTCTTTTTTTATTCCCCGAGCTCCTTCATCCACTACCCATTCGTTGTCCACCATCATCCATCCTTCTCTAATCTCCATCACATATTCCATAGTCCCATTAACTCCCATTGTTCCATTAGCAGAAGTCCCAGGAGCATATCTACGCTGCATAGATTTATTTTCAAAATCACCAATAATACCATTAATTTCATTCCCAATAAGATAATTTATTAAACCATCTTCATTTTCAACCATTGTAATCTCGCCGCATTTTTCTTCTAAGAAAACGTCACCATCAAAACATTGAGGAATTGATTCTTTCATTGTTGGCACCGACCCTTCTTTTCCACATTTATTTTTTGTTCCTATAAAATTCCCATATTCGTCCCAATCTTCTTTTGTCTCCTTAAAGGAATCATACTGTCTACATTCAGGCTTATCATTTTCATCCCAACATTCCTCAGGGACTCCACACGAAGGTTCTATATCATATCCTATCATCTTCCCCTCTTTTTCTCTAAATAAATTCATTAAATAATCAGGAACAAAACTTTCTGCAAAATTATCTCCTTTCTTCGGCTCCATAGATTTTAATTCATTACAAGATGCTTCATCCTCATTATATTCACACTTAAGGGCTAAAGCAACCATCTTCTCGCATTTTGCTTTTTGTTCTACATCAACATTAGCCTCACAATTACAAGTTCCGGGATCGTCTATGCAACTTCTAATCTCTAACATTAATTGAACAAACATTCTTAATTGAAGATCTTTTAACTTTTCTAATTCTTTTTCAAGCCCAGGAATAGCCGTCTCTGGATTGCATTCATCTTCTTGTAACATTAAAGCAAAATCTTCTTTTGAAAGTTCTGTGCAATACTCAAAAGTTTTTTCAGTAAGCTCTGCTGTAAGCTGTGTTTTCTCTTCTTCTAAAATGTAATCGCCAAATTCATCTGGAAGGTTTTCTTCGCCATCTATTTTATCTATAATTTCATCAACACTTGTTTGAATCTCTCCCGAGGTATCTAATGAAACTTTTTCTTGCACAATTTGAAGTTTCTTTTTTGCTCTTTCTAAATTTTTAATAGCCTTTTTTTCTCCTTGGTTTTGGATATTATTAATCGCAGATTCTATTTCTTTTTCTCTAATTTCCAAAGCCAATCTAACTTTATTGTCTCCTCCCGAAAAAACCAATTTAACATTGTCTGTAAATCTATCAACACCTGAATATATTTGAGATTGATTTTGCTCTTGTGCAAAAACTAAAGGAGAGACTAATAATATTCCTAATAAAATTAAAATCATCACTTCTTTTTTCATATAACAACATACAAAACAAACTATTAAAACGTTCCGAAACACATCACTAAACACTAGTTTTAAAAATACACTAAATCTTTTACATTTACTAGTCCCGTAGTCTAGTGGTCAAGGACTCTGGGTTTTGATCCCAGCAACCGAGGTTCGAATCCTCGCGGGGCTATTTGGACAAAGACTATAGTTAACCTTAAAAACCAAAAATTCGAGACATTAATATGAAAACATACACAAAACCTACATGGGTTAAAATGAAAGAGCCTGAATTAAAAAAAGTAATTTTAGAACTTTCAAAAAAATATGCACCTTCTCAAATTGGAATAATCCTTAGAGATCAATACGGAATTCCGACAACAAAGGTATTTGGAAAAAAATTAAAGGCTTATTTGAAAGAACTCGGGATTGAAAGAAATGAAGATTTGGAAAATGCAGATAAAAAAGTGATAACGTTAAAAGAACATTTAAAAAATAATATAACAGACAGAAGTGCCAAGCACAAATTACAACATGCGCAATCCAGACTCAATATTATCAAAAGATACTTTGGAATCTCAATCCGAGACAGAAAAAAGAAAAAATAATCTCGCGCAACCTAAATCTTTTTAAGCCAATATTAATTGCTCACCCTATGTTAAAAGAGGTAGGGGCATTTGCAAAAGAATTTTTAGAATTTTCTAAAAATAAGCCCATAAGAATTATAAGTCATTATGATACCGACGGAATTACCTCCGCCGCGATTCTTGTAAAAACATTTAAACGCCTTGATAAAAAATTCACACTTAGAATAGTAAAAAATCTCGAAGAATCAATCATCAAGAAAGAACTTTCAAGACAACCGAATGAAGTAATTATATTCTCCGATCTCGCATCAGGAAGTCTAAATCATTTTAAAAATCTCTCCGAGCCAATTTTTATTCTTGACCATCACGAAATTAATAAATCAGAACTCAACAACAAAATAAAAATCATTAACCCTCATTTAACAAATTCCCCTGAAAACAACGAATCAACCGGTGCAGGAATTTGCTATTTATTCTCAAAGGCAATATCTCAAGATAACCAAGATTTATCATCACTCGCAATAATCGGAATGATTGGCGACCGACACGAGTCAAACCTCTCAAAAATTAGTCAGCAAATAATTAATGATGCACACGATCTTGAAATTAAAAAAGGACTTGTAATATATCCTGCAACCAGGCCATTAAAACGGGCACTAGAATGGTCCACCTCTCTTTATATTCCAGGAGTTACAGGAAATGGTCCAGGTGCCACAGAGCTTCTACAAGAAACTGGAATTCAATATAACAAATCTTTACTCGATCTGAATAAAGACGAAATGTCAAAACTAATAACTGCAGTAATGATACGCCGAGCTCAGCATAATGAAGCAAAAGACATTTTGGGGAATCTCTACATCTTAAAATTCTTCAACACCAAAGAAGACGTTAGAGAAATCTCTGTTTTAATTAACGCATGTTCTCGACTCGGATATAGTGATATTGCAATTTCTTATTGCTTAGAAAATGAAAAGGCAAAAATACGAGCATTAGATATTTATACAAAATATAAACAAGAACTTGTATCAGGATTAAAGATTGCAGAAAAAATGGATAAAATAAAAGGTGATGGTTTTATAATTTTAAATGCAAAAGATAAAATTAAAGACGCAATCGTCGGAACAATCTGCTCAATGCTATCATCTTCTCCAGCTTACAAAGAAGGGACAATTCTTATTGGCATGGCATACAACGAAGACAAAATAAAAATTTCGGCACGAGTTGTTGGGCACAAAGGACGAAATCTAAAAGAAACTCTTGAAAAAGCTATTATGATTTTCAAAAATAAAAATCCGGAGTCGGTTGCAGAAGTTGGTGGCCATCATTTCGCAGCAGGATGCACGGTGGAAAAAAGCAAAGAATCTTCTTTTATTGAAACCCTGAAAAAGGAACTAGAAATAGAAGTTGTAAAAGTTTAATCACAATAATTTTATTTTAAGACCTCCAACCAAAAGCTTAGCTCATCAGAAATAACCACTATGCAAAAACCTTAATTTTAAGAACCCCAAACCTTAAAAACCAAAACCAATACTTATTTTCATGGAAGGAAAATTCATCAGAGTAAAATGCTCAAAATGTAAAGCAACCCAAACTATTTTCGGCAAAGCATCAACAAAAATTAGATGTTTAGGATGCAACGCTATTTTGGCTGTGCCGGCAGGTGGAAAGGCAAAAATACGAGCACGTGTCGAAGAAGTTTTATAAAATTTATCTAAAATGGAAGAAGGCGATCTAGTATTATGCAAAGTAGAAAAAGTAACGAGTACAATTACATCTGTAAGACTGCCAAACAACAAAGAAGGGACACTTGTATCATCTGAAATTGCATCGGGCCGAATCAAATTGATGCGACAATATGTTGTTCCAAACAAGCAAATCGTCTGCAAAATATTAAAAATTGACGGCGACCAAATCCACCTATCTCTCAGAAGAGTTAATTCGAAAGAAAAGAAAGAAGTTATGCAATCATTCAAGCAATCTCAGGCAATTGACATCGCATTTAAACAAATCTTTGGAGATAAAAGAAAAGAGATAAAAGAAAAAATATTAGAAAAATTTACAGATTTGATAGAATTTGCTAATTCTGCAAGAAACGACGAATCTCTAATTCCAAAATATATTCCAAAAGACAAACAAGATGCAATTAAAAAAGTTATAGAAAAAAAACAGAAGAAGACAGAACTAAAACAAAACATAAAAATTAAATGCCTAGAAGATGACGGAGTTCAGCGAATTAAAAAAATATTTTCGCTAGATAATGACCAATTATCAATTACTTACCTTTCTGCCGGAAATTTCAAACTTAAACTAACAGTCAAAGACTTCAAGCAAGGGAAAAAAGAAATAGTAGAAATTATTCAAGAGTTGGAGAAAAGAGCAAAAGAAAACAATTGTGAATTCTATGCAACTGAGGAAAAATAGTGGAACTCAAAAAATGCTCAAAGTGCAAAACTTATACTATGCAAGACAAATGTAAAAAATGCAACTCCGAAACAAAATCAGCACATTACAAATTTATTCAAATCCGCGACGCTCCTCCACGAAGCGCACCATTCAAACGAAGATAAATTTATTTCCTTATTTCTTTCTTAACAATTTCCATATCCTCTTCCCACAACGGTGTTAACTTCGTCCTATTATAAATTATAGCAGCAGGATGAAACAATGGAATTAATCTAAATTTAATATTCCCCATCTCAACATCTCTAACTTTTCCATGCACCTGACTAATTCCTAATTGGTTTCCCATTTTATCTACATCACCAAGAGCCAAAAAAAATTTCGTTGCATAATTACCAAGAGAACAAACAACCTTTGGACTCATATCTTTAATCTGCTTTAGTAACCATGGTGTATGCGCCTTGATCTCCTCCGGCAATGGATCCCTATTCTCAGGCGGACGACATTTCAAAATATTTGCGATATAAACATCCTTCAAACTTAGCCCAACATTCTCTAATAATTTATCTAAATTCTTCCCAGCAGCTCCAACAAACGCCAATCCTTGCAAATCCTCGTTTGCTCCAGGCGCCTCCCCTACAAACAAAATATCCGCATTAATATTCCCTTTCCCGACGACAATATTAGTACATTCTTTAAATAATTCTGTTCGCTTAACTAACGCCGCCTCATAAAAATTAAATTCCGGAAATTTCTTATTTGATTCCATAAAAAAATAAAATATCTCAGATTAATAAAACTATTTCTTTCTTCGTTTAAAATAAATTACAAGACCTACAATAATTAAAATAATAACTAAACTAAGAATCCACTTATTAAAGAAATTTGCAGGCTCCTCATTCTCAATTCCATCCCCAGACTCACTGGCACTATCTTCTTTGTCTTGTTCTTCGGCAATTGTCTCAGATGTAATCTCCTCATTTATAGACAAAATAGTTATTTCTGCTTTATTTGTTGTCACATTAATTGAATTTAATGCTACACTCAAATCATAAAAATTATTCCCGTCAAGTTCAAACCTTCTCATGTCTCCTACACTCAAAGTTGCCTGCTGCAATTCACTTGTAATGTTAATAGTAATTGTGCTTTCTGTTAAAGAATCTATTTTTAAATTATGCGATTCTCCACTAACGCTAAATCTTAAACTCTCTCCCGTTTTTAATGCTCTTGTATAGCCTTGAATAAATTGTTCATCATTAACAGTATAAGTTATCAATCCCTATCAAACAAATTATACAATAATTATTTACAAATGAAACTAAAATGCAATATTTAATTATTTTTTTAATTCTTTAGAAATAATCTCTATCCTTTTTTTCAGCGTTTTTGTTTTTTTAACATGACTAAGCCGCGTAACTATAATCATTATTATAATAACAATAATTGTAATAATAATTGCTGAAATAAAATTATAAAGATATGCTTGTTCTAATAATCCCGACCTCGAAAGAAATTCATCGATAGCTCCTTTAATTGCATCTCTCCAGACAAGAGCAATAATAAAACCAAAACTTGCAACAACCGGAATAGATATATCAGTTTTAATTTCCATTTCCAAGGCCGCCAGCTTACCTTTCAATCCAGCAATAACTTCATTCTTCGTAGTATTATCACCATCTTTTTTCTTCATGGAAAACAAACAGCATTATCTTTTATAAAACTTATGTAAAATTAAATTTCAATATCTTTCAGTCCATCTTTTTCGATCATAAACACCGTCTCATTGTCTGGCAAATCTGGACTATCAATTAATTTGCAAACCCTAGAATCCTTCTTTCCTCTTCGGAGATACATACGATAAGTACAAGCATGTCCCACAATATTCCCACCAATAGCTTTTGTCGGATCACCAAACATCTGCGCAGGATCAGACATAACCTGATTAGTTACGTAAACTGCCAAATTATTTTGTTCCGCAATCTTCATTAAATTATGCAAATATCTATTCAATCTCTGCTGCCTATCTGCCAATTGTCCTCGTCCAGAATACTCTGCCCTAAAATGTGCAGTCAAAGAATCAATAACCATTAATCGAATCGGTTCACCATTTTTAATCAGTTCTGCGACCTTATCTAGCAGCAACATCTGATGGTCAGAGTTAAAAGCCCGAGCGACTAAAACATTTTTCAAAACTTTATCTGCATTAGCTCCAATCCCTTCAGCAAACTGCCTAACTCTCTCTGGACGGAAAGTTCCCTCTGTGTCAATATAAACTGCCTTCCCATTAGCTCCCCCTTGCTCAATAGGCAATTGCACGCCAACAGCAAGAGACAACGCAAGCTGTGTTTTCCCAGAACCGAACGCGCCGAATGCCTCCGTGATTGCCTTAGTCTGAATCCCTCTTCCCCCCAAAAGATTATCAACATTTTTAGAACCAGTAGTAATATGAAACAATTCTTTTCTTTTTTCTTCGTGTGCCAGTCCATCACTAAAACCCAAGTCCATCATCTTTCTAGATGCCTGAATTGCTTTCCGCGCAACGGCCTCACTCATTCCCGCAGTTTCTGATAATTGGGCAGGCGTTAAAACAGCCAGTCCCATTAAATCATAAATTCCAGCAGCTTCCAATTTTGCAACCGCACCAGGACCAACTCCAGGCAAATCAATCAACTGGACCCCTTTTTCCTCTTTAGCTTTTTTGCTAGATTTTTTTACAGTCTCGATAGCTTCATCAGATTCCTCAACGGCATCGGGGTCAGCAGAGTCATCCTTTGAGGATTTAATCTTTTCTTCATCAGTTTTACTAACCATATTAACAAAACCCTCCTTCTCTTTATAAGGATTTATATCATTAAAAACAGATAATTAAAAACCATCCAAAAACCCCTCGCCAAATTTCCAAATAGCAACAAAACAAAAATAATTTCTTCGGCAATTCCTCCGCTTCTAATAAATCCCTTAATCTTAAATTTAAAGGGCCAAAATAATCTCACGCCCGAAACAGTCAAACAATCCAAAAACAAATGTGAAATATATCCAACAAAAAATCCAAACCCTCCCCAAAGTGTCACAGCTCCAACAAGCAAACTCAAAATTAATCCAAAAACCAAACTATGCAAAACTCCACGATGCTTAGTCATCCATTGCAAAGGTCGCAAATACCAATGATTCCCAATTTTGCTATTTTTAATATCTATATCAACAAACGCCGTAGCAAACAAAATAAAAAACAAAACCCAAAATGGCATAACCAAAAAATAACTCAGCAAAAAATAAACCGCCAGCGAAAAAGCAACATGAGTTCTAAATAACATCCTATATTATATAGGACACTATTTTTATTCTTTTTTATCTAGCTCAGAAATCAATTTATCCACATCAACCTTTTCAGCCCCAGAAGCCACAATTTCTAAATTATTAAACAACTGATTCCTCTTCACGTTCCCCGACAAATAAATTTCCGTCCCAATAAAATCATCTCTAAAAGCCGAAGCCTTCTCTTCGTTCTTTAAATCCTCTTCTGGAATCAGAGCGCCAATCTGATCACTAAACATAACAACTCTCATTGTTTCCGTGCCATCATCTAAAACAAAATTTAGAATTGCCCTCTCTTTCGGAGCTACCGTACCATGTTCCGCACAATTAAAAATCCCGTCACTCGCAACTACTTTCTTATTACAATTAGGACAAACTGAATAAAATCTCGGCTGAAAAACCTGAACAACAACTCCTCTAATCTTGACATTCTGACCCTGTTTGGCCTCATCTAAATTTTTTTCACTAACCATCGCTTCAGTTTGAACATTTTTCATTACATCATTACTTTTCTTCAATTCACTAAATCCAGACAAATGAATCTCTCCCTCTCTCGTTGAACCATTTTTAATTTCGACAACGTCATCCCTCTTAATTGTTTCATTCTCAATCATTTCGATATGGTTGACATCCCAAAGAACAACACGAACATTTCCCGTTTCATCTGCTAAAATAAAGTTAGCAACCTTCCCTTCTCGTCCATTTTTTGAATATTCACGAACTGGGAACAAATTAATAATTTTACCAACAACATTAACTTTTCTCATGCCTGCCATCAATTCATTAATTTTTAAATCTTGATCTTCAAAATTAATTCCCAATTCGGCAGCAATAATTTGAGCCGCTCCCTCTTTAGAAATCAGTCCTGACAACTTCGCCTTTTTCGCCTCAACTCGTCGTTCAACTTCCTCTTTGTCAAGACTAGCTAATTTTGCAATTCTTTCCACTATTAAATCATAATTTTGCATAAACAAAAAACACCTCTACACTATTTAAGTATTATTGAGATGTATTTCATATCTTCCAAGCCTATAGCAACTTTTACACTCGAACAAGAGTATTTACCGAGTAAATCAGTATATATTATTTATAAAATTTGCAACGCAACTTTTATAAACCAAATTCCAAATAATTAATTATGAAATGTATAAGTTGCAACAAAGAAACGTCAAAAAACGTAAGATTTCCTTGTCCAAAGTGCAGTAAAGAAATTGTTAGATGTAGTAGATGCCGAGGATTGTCAATAGAATATAAATGCAAAAAGTGCGGGTATATAGGTCCCTAAAATGGCTACAGCAGGAATGCAATTTAAAATAATGCCAGAAAGTTTAGAGATAGATTTAGAAAAACTTAAGGTAGAAATAAAAGCAAAAGTAGAAACCTTTGAATCTGGAGTTTTTAATGAAGCAAAAGAAGAACCAATTGCATTTGGACTAAAGGCACTAATTGTAACAATCGCACTTTCTGAAAACGAAGAATCCGACAAAGTAGAAAATGCACTTTCTGAGATAGAAGGCGTTTCCTCTGTTGAACTAATAGATTACAGAAGAGTGGTCGGATAAAGATAAATTTATAATCTAAAAAATTATTAATTCTATATGGTGATTACGAAAGAAGAGACAGGCAAAATAAAAGAACATCTTTTAGCTCAATTAGAAAATTTTCCAGAAGACAAAAGAAATCAGATTAAGGAACAAATCAATTCTATGACAGATGAGCAAGTTGAAGCTTTCATTAAGCAAAATGAACTTACCCATCTTGGAGATCAATGTATTTTTTGTTCAATTGTAGCAAACAAAACACCTTCTTACAAAATTGCCGAAGATAAAAATAATATAGCAATCCTTGAGCTCAACCCGTTAAGTAAGGGCCATGTCTTAATCATCCCAAAAGAACATTTAGATAAAATCCCAGAATCGACAAAAAACTTAGCGCAAGAAATTTCAAAAAAAATTCAAAAAAAATTTAATCCTAATGAAATTAAAATCAAAGAGTTGAAAATTATGAATCATGCCCTTATGGAAGTTGTGCCATTTTATGGGGATGAGACTGAAAAAAGACAAGCCACAGGAGAAGAACTCAAAGCCCTGCAAGAAGAAATTCTAAAAGTAGAAGAAATAGAGATAGAAAAAAAATCTGAACCTGGAAAAGAAAAGGTGCCAATTTTATCTCCAAAAATTCCCTAACTCTTTACATTCCAATAAAAAACCCAACAAGCCATTCTTTTAAAAACACATATAAGAAAAACGCAATCAGAAAAGCTGGCACGAATGGCAATCCTTCTTTAATCTCAACACTTTTTTTCTTCTTCAATAATTTGATATCTTCCAATGACAAGCCATCCCAATCCGCTTTAATCGTTTTTCCCTTAACTTTAACGTCGTTAACTAACCAATCTCCCTCTCTCAAATCCTTCCCTGAAATATTTTTGACCATAGAAACATTTTCAAGCGCCTTTGCGAAAACATAAAGCACTGGGAACAATAACATAAGAACTGATGGCAGAAGAAAAAACCAATCAATATAACTCAAAGCAAACATAACAATTCCCGCCACAACCACATATCTAATCCACAAAGCATCAAATCCCTTCCTAGCTTCCTCGTTTATTTTTTCATAATCTTTAATATATAAGACAAAAGAATAAAAAATCCCATAAATCGAACCAGAAAACATCAGGAGTAAAAGAAAAATTCCGATATTTATCAATGTTATATTAAAATTTGCTCCAATAAAAAACGCTGTCATCGCAACGAGCAGCTTTGCATCACCCCCAGCAAAAACTCGACCATAATAAAACATATTCATAAGTGCAAACATAGCCACTAGGGCAAACCCCAGCTGAAAAATAATTTCTACATTTCCATCAAAAATTGCTTTATAGAAAATAAAAACGAAACTCGAAACCAATAAAAATAAATTTAGCCAATTATCAACCTCTCTTCTTTTCAAATCTTGCAAGCTAGCAACAACAATTCCAATAAAAAACAGCCAAAATAAAAATCCAAACATTTTCAAAATTTCCTTAATTTCTTTTTACCTTTATCTCCCTCTTCTTTCTTTTCCGAAGTTTCCGAAACAGCATGCGTTCTGAATTGTCCCCCACGCTTATAACCTCGAGCCAGCCGCTTTCTTTTCAAATCCTTTTTAGTTTTACGACGCTCATTTCCTCCATAATCTACCATGCAGCTTTCACCTCAAATTTACCTTTCTCAAAAGTTATCGCATATTCTCTCTCAAATTCAAATGAGAAATCCACTGGAAAATTAATTTTAATTTTATCTTGAGAGCTTAAAGGAATGTTTTTCCCAATTTTAGATCTAGTAATTTTCAAAACATTAGAATCTTTCTCAACTTTAGAATACAAAATATTTCTAAGAAAAGATTCTTCGTCAAACTCCTCGCTCTTCATCAGCGCTCCATTCCATGTTAAATCGCTAAGAATAAATTCTTTCATTTCTTCATTTGTCATAAGATTATCAATAAAAACATCTCTAAATTTTTCAGGAAAATTCTCACTCCCAAATTCCTCGTCAACTTCCTTCAAAGATTTTTCAATCAATTCCCTCTCCCTCATCTCAAAAACATCTAAAGAATCTCTAGTCTCCAAAACAACTAACGGAGAAACTAAAGAATTCGCAGCATTTCCCTGCTGAATTGAATAGACATAGATAGATGCCCCGCACATAAACAAAGTTATAAGAACCAATATAAAAGAAAATACCTGCGCTCTTTTATTCCTCATAGTCACCTTCCATAAAAGATTCTTCCATGGTCAAACCTTTCTCTATAAAAAATTTAGCATTCAACAAAGCAACATACTTTTCCATGTATTCAAAAATATTATATATTTCTACCTCTTTCTCGTCGTAAATTCTTACCCCTCCTCCAACGTCGTCCAATTTTTTCACAATTGCTGCACCCAAAACAAAAATAATTAAAATCAAAACTATAGCAATTATGGAAACAAACATCACAATAGAGGATCCTATAAGGCCTCTTTTATTTTTAGATAAACTATAATTCATGGCCCACTAATGCCTCAATTTTAATATTCCCCTCTACTTTTTTACCATCTTTCAAAATAAAAATAGAATGATTAAATTCGAAATAACCTGGATTAAATTTATTAATTAATTCAACATTTTTTGCGCTCCATTCTAAAACAGCATTACCAGTTAAAAAAAGCTCTTTTACCCACAGCGCCCCAGAATCTCCCTCATACATTTTGGCAATTTGTTTATCGGAAGAATCAATAACATTTGCTTCAACATAAAATCTTTCAGACTGGGAAATCCCACAATAAGATAATATTTCTCCATACTCTTTTTCTTTAATACTATCCAAATTCAAAACACCATTAGGAGATAAGCAGATAGAAATCTCTCGTGCCAAAATTCTTGCTTCGGCATCACGAACATCAATATAATGACTATATGAAATTGAACCTACTCCGAAAACAATAAATGCAACAACCGTGACCATCAGTAGTCTATAAATTGTTATAATTCCTTCCCCCATCTGCCCACGTTTCTTCATTTAATGCTCACCACAAATTTATCTCCATTGTCCTTAACACCAACAGAATATTTGGAGAAATAGGGATAACCCTTAACCGAAGGGAACCCTTCCACTTTAACAAAAACCTTACCTTCCTTTATTTCAATATTCTCAACTAGCCCATTAACATTCACTTTTTTAATCTCGAAATTCATTCCTGCTTCTGCCGAATCAATTAACAACGCAATTTGTTTTTCCAAAACCTGTTGTTTAACATCACGAGCATTCACTCTCTCTGCGCTAGCAAATAAAAAAATAGCGAATATTAATCCAATTAAAATAATCTGAATAATCACCTGTTGCATAATTGAAGCTCTTTTACTTTTCATTTTATGCAGGGATACCCTCCCATTGTTCACAAAAATTAGCATTTCTCCAAAGCTCTCCATCAACTAGCCGAGTTTTAACTTCATCAAACGGCTTTGGATTTTCTTGATTAGCCTGAAAATAAAACAAATAAGGAATATATTCTCCAGCCCCCCCTTTTTTTGGAGAAGTGATGACACCATAATTGATTAGCAAATCTCCTTCTTCTTGATCAAAAACCATTGGAAGAGAAACCTTGCTAATATCAATTTTATTCCACATTTCCTTAATATATGTTCCACTCTCTACTCCTCCCGTTAATTTATTTTTGAAAACCGCAGCATATTTACCGCTTTCATCAATATCAAAATTATTTCCACTTAAATTAAACTCTCTCGCAGATGCAGGATTAAACGCTGGAAATTTCTTCCCGGAATTATTCAAATACTCATAATAAGAATAATCCTTTGTCATTTTCAAATCCATCAAGGCATTTCTAATATTAATTTTTTTATTTCCTAATTCCTTTTTTGCTTCTTCGGTTAAATGAATTCTTGCACAAGGAACACATGTAGAAGTAATCAGATAGATACTAGATGGAAATGCATTTGAATCTCCCTTGTCATAAAGAGCCCAACACATTGCCATCGTTTCTGCGATTTTTTGTTCTACCTGCATTCTTCCATTTTTATCTACAATAACATCATTTTTCTCAATATTTACAACTTGTGTTTTACATTTTAAAGGATAAGCATCTTTGAAAGAATCAACAGTAAATCCAGCTTTCTTAACATCCGGCAACAACGCTCTCACCTGAATACTCTGACGACAAATTTCCATATCAAGCTCATCGCTAGACCAGAGCTCCTGAAAAATAAAATACAAACTTAAACTCAAAACCATCGTCCCCAAAATCAAAGATAAAACTATCCCATACTTATAATCTCCTCTCTTATTAACCATAAAAATTAATACAAAACTAACTTAATAAAACTAACCAATCATTTTTGAAACAATGATTTTTGCAGCAAATCCAGCAGAAATCAAAATAGCAATATAGATAATCCATTTGATTGCATCATTAACACCAATAGTTGCTTTATTATTTAATTTTAGAAAATTCATAAATCTCTCCATTTTCTGATTTAGTAATTTTTATATTTTCTCCCTGCTCAATTGCCCATGAGTCTTCATCTCCATCACTAACACTTGCCGAAGATTTCAAATCTTCACAATAATTACAAACTACACTCCCTCCTCGTAAATAACAAATACAAATAATTTTATCTCCTTCTTTTGAACGAATAAAATTTTTCTTTTCTGCATTCTCAAAACTAGCAACATTTCCAAAATACGTTAAATAAAATCTTAACTCTTCATCTCCATAGTCTTGCATAAAAAAATCGCCTTCTCCTCCTGCATCCGTATCCTTAATCGCCCTATTTAAATTTTCGAAATAAGATTCCGCCGTTTTATCTCCTCTGTCAAAACTCGGAGCAAATAAATTAAATAGTAGCATTATCAACCCAAAAACTATTACAGCAGATAAAATTAATTCTACT
>Ga0222658_1000237_pt1 | contig 32866 bp, 49 predicted proteins | sample AntAcemetagen476_FD_179830 | JGI IMG/M metagenome (GOLD analysis project Ga0222658, IMG submission 179830) | Saline water microbial communities from Ace Lake, Antarctica - #476 | ecosystem: Environmental > Aquatic > Non-marine Saline and Alkaline > Saline | place: Antarctica: Ace Lake... | reverse complement strand
ACCGCGTGGTTATGAGCCACACGCGCTACCAGACTGCGCTATTCCGCAAAAAAACGTCTCGATATAGGATTTGAACCTACCTTCACCGGTATTCTAAGCCCGATTGAACTACCGAGACATATAAAAAGTACCTAGGGTGGGAATCGAACCCACACTTTTAGGATTTTAAATCCTATACGTCTACCGCTTGCGTGACCTAGGTGTGCGACGTGAGACATAACGTCGACTTTCCTTCAATCCGAAACTATAGTCTCGTAAGATGGCGGACAAGGTCCATCAGTTTAAGTAAGCCCAATCCTAAATATGGTGCGCTGAGTTCGGCATACTCACCTTCAGCCTAGTAACACAGGCACGCATCATTTCTTAAAAACTCTTATTCTATTACTCAGTGTATGTGTTGTTTATATACACTGGTGTAGTTAGGTGAATCCTGTTGTAAAGTTGGGGCGCATCGGGAATACTCCTTGTTCTGTCACAACTGGGGGCACTGCATGTCAAACTCAATATACGCGGTTAGGACAATCTTCCAAAAAGTCTAATCTGTCTACGAAATGACATGCGATGTCTACAAGATGACACACTGTGACTACTTGTGTCAACTATTTTTTGGATCTTTTTTTATTTTGTTCTGAACAGGCTACCCAGTAAGGTCCATTCGTACGAGGATATGTTCCCCGAATGGATAGGTACCGCATCAACCGATTTCTTCACAGTAATCGTAATGTTATCGCTAGTAACCCTGACTACACACCAATGGCACTCTTGCTCCAAACCTTCCGGAGTGAATTGCAGTAGCATGTCATGTGGGCGAGACGCGTTGTCTGAGTCATCACAGTCTATAAGAGACAGTCGTCTATACTGATCCTTATCCACTTCTACCAGCGCATATGGCTGATGCTCACCATCATGAACCAGATCACTAGGCTCATCACCGCTGGTAGTAGCGTCCTCTATAATGTAGGAGGGTATACTATCAAAACGTGCGTTGGCTACGTCCCTCCTTACCTCTTGAGCCACCTGTAGCCACATTCGTTTACTTATGCGTATCCCAATCTTCACATCGATATTGTCGTAATCCTCTCGCAGTGGAGCTACTAATACAAAGTACGGTTCGTTGTCTGTGTCTCTGGGTAGTGTGACTTTTCTCATTATGATGATTCCTTATTGAGGTTCTCTGTTTTGAGTGCACGATCAAACTTACCATTAAGGAAGGTGATGACTTTTCCTCGCTCACCTTGACGCTTAACCCACTCACACATAGGTACGAACATCTCTTTACAGATGATCCAGTACTTCTTGCCTAATGCTTCCTTAGCGTTTTCTTCTGGTACAACTTCAGACAATGCACGACTCAGCCACCCAAGTTCTGTATGAGAGACTACTCCATTGAAAAAGGTTCTCACCAATTCGCGCGAGCTGCGCATAGGTGTATCGCCATTATTGTAGGTATCTTCTGGGAGTACCGTGTCTGGTCCCAAACCAAAAATTAGTGTACTCATAGTATCTCCTAACAAGTTGAAATATAAGGCTTCTCCTACAGACGCCTCTTACTCACTTATTACGTATTCCTACAGTAGTATACTCATAGGTAATGAAGGTGGTGCGTATGTAGGAGAAAAAGTACTCTCTCCGAAAGTTAGGATGCACTCCACCGAATAATAACGACTTGCAGTCGCAGCGCCGTGCCATGCAATGTACGGGATACCACGGTGCAATATTACTCTCCTCGATAAATATTTGTTAGGTAGCACCGTGGTACTCCACCTATCTGATGAATCCTTTATTACTATAGTGAGAGTGTCTACTTGCATATGTGGGTAGATACAGACCCTGTCAACCGTAGGAAACATGGATATTTCAGGTCTAGCCGTATCTATATCGCTCTTTATACACCGCCAGGTGTGTATATCTAGTCCTACTCCTATAGTACCTTTACCTGTCGCAGGAACGAGTATTACGTGCTCCCCGTTTCTAGGCATAACATTCATAGTAACCTCGTTGCTGGCAGTTGAATACGGGATGGTTCTTCTCGTGTCTGCATATATTCGTTCCATATAAGTTGCATATCGCCTATATCTATCCTCTTCGATATATGACCCCCGCACGAAATACTCCACTGGTTGCGCTGAAAGCATATTTGTTTAGGCGCTCTGTGCTGAGATAGACTTCTTATCTTAGATATGTCTTTCATCTTGTATAATGTGTTAGTACATAAGCCGTAGAAACCTAGATTACCGCTAATATGAAACGCGGAGTTGAAGTCTAAATCATAATGACCGTAGTATCCCGCTTCCATGCCCTCTGTAATAATGGTCATTATGGTATCCCACACGAAGGGAAGGAACTTAATAACGAACACAGGGTCATGTGACAGACCCTGTGTTAGTACAACCAAGTCATTTCTCTTTGGGAGTGTCCATACTTCTTTTATGGACTTCGTCAGACTGTGCCTATATTCAGGGTACTCTCGATTCATATGAGACCTCCTATATTACGAGGTAATTTAACCTCGCCTAAGTCTTCCGCTTCTTTGTCATCTTCGGGACCATCTTCCCCACCGTATATAGTTATCCTTCCAGCGTTCTCCATAGCGGATAGTTGGTTGAGTCTACCCATATTTATATGGGCCATAGTTCTCCACAGAGATCCGAGCTCATCTGCGGTAGCTCGGATCTCTCCACTTGCAGCGTCTAGGCTAGGTACAACTGCTACATTTTCTTCTACATAGCTACAAAAAGAGTCGAAAATAGAACTATTGCTAAGCTCACCTATGACCGGTGTGGGTGGCGTAAGCCGTGCTGGTCCGCGATGTAGAAACTCCCCCGGTACCTGCATAGCTGCCATGATTGCGTCCGAAGTGTAAATGTCGTTATCGGGACCTGACGCCCTAACATTAGATAGATCTACAGTGGCACCGATATGCGGTGCATTTACCCGCTCAAAGTCTACTACTCCACGCGAAGGTACTGTAAGGAATGTCTCATAGCTGTGTGGTGTGGTGGAGTATAACTCGCCCCCAACTCGCACCTCCCACACCAAGTACCGTGTATGAAACACACAGTGCAATTTCTCCAGTACATATGATACGCGAGGCGCTCCCGGATTTCTGGTAACTACACTAACCGGAACATCTAAAGTACTGCAGTCATCCTCAATCCTCACTGTTCCAAGATCACTATGTTCTGCAGATAGCGTGGATAGAAACGTTTCTATTATGTTGAAGCTATTAAATTGTACATCAGATATTCTTACACGTAGACTGAAATCCGCAACACTCCCATCCTCAGTACGTACAGGCATCAATATGCTTCTACATAGCCCTGACACTCTAAATACACTCATGCCATCTCCTTACTTTTATGTAAAACACAAACATCTCGAAAAGAACATTGATCTAAATGTTTGTTATCTACCTCTTCTGCCCATTTCACCGTACGTAATTATAGTGTTACGTGAGGAATGTGTAATTGGTGTGGTACTTGCTCCATAAGGCAAGACATCTCAGGTAATGCCAGGACAACACTGCGAGAATGTCTCGCAGTGTTTACTACACATCCGTGTAGCAGAACTGACCACCAAAGTTCTCCCTCTTTTCCGAAATGCAGGTAAGCACTTGTGTGATTCACTACAGTTCTAACGCGAATACTTGCCCATTCAAATGCACTAGACGATGCGCTACTACCCGCCTCGCCACATAGGTACTCAAGAGATGTACCAGAGTACATATCCAGTATCATATTATGTTCAACGCTACCGAACTTAACCACAAAACCTTGTTTGTTTACATTATACGCGTGTGTCAGGCTCGTAAACGGTATATTCTGATGATGAGATTTACTCTCTTTACTCATACGTGCAGCAGCATCACTCATTTCAACTAAATACATGATCTTGTCGAGTGTCAACTTTACGTACACAGCGTATTCCACTCTATTACCCCGTCTTTGTGGCCCATCACTTTCTGCTCTCAAACCCAACCTGATATACTTAGCCATATCATCTCCTTGCGAAACACCTATCCTAGTGTTTTTGTTAATCTATAGCACAAAGCGAAACTTCTCTAAACTACCACAATGGGAATATGAGGCTCTTGGAGTATCTCCTGTACCTCTTGCTCTATGTGCTCTACTAATTTTAGTAGAAAATCTAGAGCCGTCCTCGTAAGTCCCGCGGATACACCTTTATCTATAGAGACGCGTAAACTATTTTCTAAGGAACGTACGCGTAATATAGGAATGACGATATCACCCCTCTTAGGGTCGTACTCAGTATAAGCGGCGTAAGAAGAGTTGTACTTTATCTCTAATGTTCCCGATCTATCTATAGCTACCACCGTTCGTAACGGAGTATTGTTAAATAGACCAGGGCAGAATACCCCGTCTGAGTGGCAATTACGCATCCTGCCTTGCATTACAAGATCCACAAACATCTCCGCGCGCCTCATATCACTGCCCGAACCGCGCATGAAGTTATAAGATGCGTCCATGATACTTAGTAGACCACGTACCCCATCCGCAGTAAGGTCTAATATCAGTGTACGCTGTCCTCTAGTAGGTATACATACTCTCACGGTGTTCATAATAACTCATGGCCTCACTAACGGTAATTGTACTGTGGGTACAATATTATCTCGTTCAAGTCTCAGGCAAGACAGGACTATAGCTATCTCTTCTGGAAATATCTGCTCCGATTTTCCTAAACCATCCACCTCCCAGTGCACACACTCACTAGAGAACACTATAGATGAGTTAGTATCTTCGTACTCCTCTACACCATCACACACATTACCCTGCGTCACTCCAACTACATCGCCATTGGTACCTGTATCCACACCTACGGATATAGAGTACAATGACCTATTTTGCATATACCCAGGCAGGTATATATAAGGAGCACGTCTAATTATCACTCCGCTATTTTCGTACTTTGTTGCGTACAGACGCAACTGACGTAATGCGTAGTTATAATATATATCTATCATATTCGTTATCATGTGCGTCCACATAGTCAGCTGTGGCTTATCTACCCTGTGCAATAGAGTGTGCTCTGTGCCTATAGGAACTGCCATCATCATTGTAGGAAAGTTATCACTATCTTGTGGCAAATCAGTCATACTTATAATCCTCTACACCCTGCAGTACAGCAAACCTGTGTATACGAATCCACTGTTCGTCTAGTCTTGCGTCTGATGCGTCCAGATTATATGGACCAGTAAACGCACTCTCTACGAAATCTCGTAAAAACTCCCCTCCTACGATAGGCTGAGGTGTGTTTGTGTGCTTCAACATCAGATTTATTGTGGATGACGCTGTATTATCTGCGTGCGGATATGAGTAATCTAGGTCTACGCGTTTCATACCCATACCTGCGTACCACTTTGCCTGTCTGTCCTTTGCCTCCAATACAATCCAATCAAATTGCGGATGGTTTGCGTACGAGTTTACTACATACGAAAACACCTCTGACCCATATCCACGTCCTTGTACGGTTGTGCACATAGACAGGTATGACAGCAGTACGTATTTGTGTTTGATGTTCTCGTGCACTACGTAAAAACCTATTATACCCGTCTTCATTCGCACAATATACACTTTATACACTTTCTTGCGGACAGATTCTGTCATACTGCGGATAGATTCACGTTCCCGTGCAGGAAAGACGTCTCCGTACATAGAAATAAACGTTGACCATGTGAATCCGTACGCTTTATGTAGCTGTTTTATCGTTAAACGTCCCATACTCATCCCCTATTGGTTATAGTTGTACGACATCTTGTACCTGTTACGTCCCGCAATATTATTCTCTATTGCTTATAATTAAGGTAGCGGATATTATATGGGTAACTCAGTTCGCTACCCCAAAACTACGTTAACGGAGAAAGATATGCCTACATACCCAATTTCATGGCCCGAGGAACTCACTCACCACATAGCTACGCATTGGTTTAATGAGGAATTTTCTATCCTAAGAGAGAGTCTGAGGGGAGCATTTCTTTCTGTTGAGGGTAAAATCGCAGGTATGCCTATTAAAGGCACAGTAGATGTAGCAACAGTATCTGTATTAACTGATACACCTGTTTACGACAATACTGCAGGTACGCTGACTGCTGCAGGAACAGCCACAATAACACCCATAGACGGAATCACACTCGTTGTAGGAAGCCGCATACTGGTTAAAGATCAGGTAGACGCAAAACACAACGGATTATACGTAGTTTCTGTTCTGGGGGATGGCGCTACTGTAGGTTATGTACTCACTCGCTCTGTAGACGCAGATGAGTCCGTAGAACTGACAAACAATATGATTGTTGGTGTTAGAGTAGGGACTATCAACGATGACAAGAGATTCCAACTCACAACCGACGACGCTCCTATAGTGATAGGGACTACCGACTTGGTATTTGAAGAGTATACCGGCGGCGGGACTATGTGGGTAGACATAGGATCTGATACTGCAGCGGTCACAGGGTCCGGGTATCTAATATCTGCTGCTAGTAATCCCGTAGACCTGACTTTACCCTTGGCACCTAATGTCGGTGACCAAGTAAAGGTCAAAGTTTACGACGTTACGAATCCTGTAAACGTATTAAGGAACTTCGCGAACATACAGGGAGCAGCCAGTGACTACCCTGTAACAAATCTATCTGGATTCTCACTTGTCTACGCAGGCGCAACAGAAGGATGGACAATAACAGACAATATTATTGTACCTCCGATACTAACTGCAGACCAGATAGCGTCATTCCCTGTAGGGGCTAGTGCTATCAATCCATTAGCACTTGCGTCAGACGCACGATTCCCTACTACGGATGAAAAAGCGTCATTTCCTGCAACAGCCAGTGCAGCATTACCTTTGGCACTGGAGTCTGATACGCGTTTCCCCACTGCTAACGAGAAAGCATCATTCCCTGCTGGAGCAACAGCAATAAATCCTCTGGCGCTACTATCAGACATTGAGGGGTTAGAGTGGACGGTCATATCTGCAGATACGCTCGCTGTCAATAAAATCGGGTACATGATAGACGGATCTACTTCTACCGTAGACCTAACTCTCCCACTAGGACCTTCTGTGGGAGACATTGTTGGTGTCGCCGCTTTCAATGTAACTAACACAGTTCGGGTTATGCGAAACGGCAGCAACATCAAGAGTATAGCAGACGATATAGAGTTGGATGTGGAATCTGGGTTTACCTTGGCCTACACTGGAGCTACTGCAGGTTGGATTTTAGTTACTGAGATTTCGGGTGGTGAAACAATAGCTACGGTATTTGACGGTATATACTGCGTTAAAGGCACAGTCACCACTAAGCATGACACGATTGCCGCCGCCTTAGTCGTCGCTGGTGGGTCCGGTCTCGTGTTAGTAGGACCGGGGTCCTACGCAGAATCTATTACTATAGATGGAGATGAGACTGTTAAGTCGTTAGGTGGCGCTAACGTAACTTCAATTACAGGCGCTGCTGCTACTGGAGCTCGGGTAACATTTGCGGGGACTAATTCCAAGATAAATGGTTTTAGTATACTTCAACCCACAGATGCTACTCCTGCTATTCTTCATAATCATGCAGGTGTTAGTACCGCTAAAGACTGCTTCCTTGCAGGATCCGGGGCAAGCGGTAAAGGTGTATCCTTAACCGGTGCAGGGACTATGATTGGTTCTGGCATCACTTACGTTTCTGGTACATGCGATACAATATTTGAAGTAGACGGTGTCGGACACATGACAATCAACAACTTCTCTGTCATAGGGGCAACTGCTGCTGCAGCATTTAGTGCTAGTGGTGGAGGTAAACTATCAGCCCAGACAGGAAGTATTTCCTCTTCTACACTTACTGATGGATTCTTAGTTGCAGATGGGGATGTTACTATTGGCGAAGTCAATTTCCTAGACACAGGAACAACTGTCAATGGTATTCACGCTACACACGCAGATTCACATATTGACGCTCACGGTATCAATATGGAGACAAATGTAGATAACCACATTTTAGTAGACCCTGCAATCATTCCTACAGCAGTTCATGTTTCGTCTGCGGATCTTATACGAGATAGAATTAGTTACGATGCAGCTGCAGCAGTAAGCGTCGCGATCCAATTCTCTGATTCTACAGAAGGAGATGTTGGAACCTGTTTTCATGGTGAAGTAGCTGTGGGTAGACCTGAAAATGGAAATGAGTTAATCGCAGGTGAGGGCGATTCCTATACCAGAGGTATGCAGGTACTAACGACAGACGGAACGGCTGACGCCACTACAGATGGTGGAAATCTTACAGACGTTTCCGCTGCCGCAGCTTCAGCTAGTGGGTCTACATTCACGTTCCAAGATGTAACCGCAGGTCATGCCATTATCGTAGGGTCATCTCTTTCGGGGGATACTGACGTACTCAAGCACTGGGGACTGAAGACCTCACAAACGACTGCTGCGGTTGAAGTTACTAAACGCTCATTCTTGGTAGAGAAGTCGACAACAGCTGGATGGACTCCCGTCGGAGTTATGACCACACACTCCAGTAATTTTTATCGGTACGCGAATGAGCTCTTTATTCGCACGAACACCTCCGAGCACCTACGATATGGTCTGTCTGCTGAGTCGACATGGAATAAGCGGACTATTAACGGCGATAATCTGTACTGGATGCGTATACGCATTCTTACTACGGTAACTACCGCTCCTGTGTTCGAGCAGTTCAAGTTATCCTCCAACCGTTTTGAAGCAAATGGGGACGGAACCAACACGTATCACGGTAATAGTCGCTACATTACTACCCTCCAAGGAATCGGTAATATATTTGCAGAATCAGGTGGAGTTGTTAATGGTAATATAGCTGTTGGATCAGGCGGTCTACCCACTGGTTGGAATCATGAATACCTAAACGCAGAACTGAATGCAGATGGCGATGCCACATATATGCAATTCAACCTACCTCGCGGTATAGACACGTCATTCCCCCTAGAAGTCGACCTGACTTACGGATTAGATGTCCAGAGTGCCACACCAGCAAGTCTGATTATGTCCCTTATTCCTGTAGAGGTGGCCGGTGTGATTGAGGCGGACCCAAGTGGAGGGACGGCACCAATCGCAAGAACTCTAGGCGAAACAGAAACACTCACAGGCAAAGTTGGCTATAGCGACACTCAGTCTATCGATGTTTCAGACTCAGACAAACTCCAGAAGACCACCTTCACAGGTTTTGACGTTTCCTCTTACTATGAGGGGGATATGTGTTTCGTCCGACTAGAGGGGGATAACATCAATACATCTGATATTATTATATTCTCCTTGGGTTTCCGTACGGTGTTCTGGACCAACGGTGAGCATCTAAACCTCTAGGAGAATACAATGGTCTTGAAAATAAGCGAACTCTACCCTAAGTCTGTACTAGCTGCGAATGCTAGCACGGTGACGAGCAGTTTTAATAGCAATTTATCTGCTGCTGATCCCGTTGTGCAATCAGCACTTGAAACTCTAGATGATAAACCTATCATCACTTCTGATCAGGCAGCTGCATTTCCAACTGGTGCTGACGCAAGCAATCAGCTTTTAACAAGTGGCAGATATGAGAACGACCTATCGGCTGTCGTTGATGCTACCAGACTTCAAAGTGCTACCTTTACTGGCTTTGACATTTCTAAATACTATGAAGGAGATATGTGTCTTGTTCGTGTAGATGGGAATAGCATTGGTTCTGCCGATATTATTATTATGTCACTTGGGTTCCGTGCTGCCCATTGGACACATGGCGAACACCTAAACGCATAGGAGATTATTATGGCTCAGAAAATTAGTGAACTTTTCCCAAACTCTGTTCTTGCGGCTAATGCCAACACAGATACTAGTAACTTTGATACCAAACTTTCGGTAGCAGACACAACGGTACAAGCTGCACTTGAAACTCTTGATGCCCATGTTGGTGTAGCTCTTAAAGGTTTTTACGATGTTACTGGCTCAGCAGGTAGTGATCAAGATATAGCTGTTCCTGCTGGCTCAACCTCTTTTAAATTCAGAGGAGTGGCAGCAGGTGGTGGTGGAGGTGGAGTAGGTGCTTTCTACGATAAAGGAGGCGGTGGAGGCGCTGGAGAGTATGGTGAAGGATATCTGCTGGGTTTGACAGGAGTAACTCATGTTCGTATAAATCTTGGAACAGGTGGAGTAAAAGCTGCAGCTACTAATCAGCGTGGAGGGACTGGCGGAGATACCGTAATTTCTAAAGTGATAGCAGCTACTCCTACTTTACTGGCAACTTTGAAAGGAGGCACTGGTGGGGCATCTGGTGATGACTATGGCGTAGCAGGCCCTGGTGGTACCGGTGGTACTGTACCAATTAACTCTTTTCTTGTTGATGGGCCAAATGGTAATGACGGACGGAATTCAGGAACGACAGTGAATCATCACTATTACTTAGGAAATGGAGGTAATAGTAAATTAGGTAGTGGTGGGAAATCAGGATCAGATCGAATAGGAGCGGGGGCAGGTACTGGAGATGTAGCGACTGTTGGTAAATATGGTGGTGGAGGCGCTGGCGGGATATACGATACAGTTGTTTTTGATCCATCTGCTGCTGGAGATGGCCGAGTTATTCTAGAATTCTTTGGGTAAAATGAGGTGTAATGATGAGTCAGAGTTGATCCTTTCTTTAGTTATCTTCCATCCTCAGTTCAAGTTTATGTCTCGTATCCAAACTCTACTGTCCGAGCAAACTCTACCATCCAGCACGGTGTCGAATACGTCGCGTAGCAGACACGCGTACCCAATCAGCTAAAAAGAAGACGATCCCTCCTCCGTACTCGTCTTTTTAGCTGTTATACGCGAACCGGAGGCAGACTCACTTCCCCTTGTCTAGGTCCGCATAGGATACGCCAAGCCTCAAGCAAGCATTCTCCTTTATCCACAAACATATTCCCCGTAATCTCTTGGTATCTCAAGAAAGATAGCCATTTACCTTCCACAGGGAAATACGTACAGAAATAATCAGGTCGCACTTTCTGGATAGCCCTGAGTATTCTCTCCTTGCTGTTTACCTCTCTCTGAAGATCTGAGCAACAGGATCCGTTGTAGCATCGCCTATCCGTGGCGTAGTGTAGTCTCGGTTCTTTCATTGTACATCTCCATTCGTTCTACTAGTGAGTATCCTTATATAAACACCTGCGGCATTTGAGCCACTCTCAACCTAGAATCTTCCTCCTCTACGATTAAGTTGTGAAGGTAACGTATGTCATCCGCACTCAAATTCAGTATCAAAGACACTTCCTCGCGCACAGGTATGACTAATTTCATTGTGTCCATGCTTATATCCTTACCTGCGGTACGCGCAATGTACCTATATTCTCCACGTCATCCAGTGACTGCAGCAGTTCGCACAAAAAGCGTAATACCGACATACCGATAGTATGAGATACTTCACTTCCCTGTCTCCATACCATAAAAGTTCCATGCATCCGTACACGCACATCTCTAATTCCTGCGTATATAGTATTGTTCTCGTAATATTCTGCCGTACGCTCTGCTGCTATATTGTGTATTACGTAATCAGACTCTGGTAATCCCCGTGATACACTGCGGATGTCCGCATGACCAAACATACCCATCACATGTGTGTACGGAGACCACCTATTCAGTCCACAGTAGGTATTAACTTCAGGGGAAGCCTCTACCAATACACGCGAAACGCCATTACATGGCTGCGATTTTATTTCAGCCGCATAGCGTATTAAACGCAGCCATGTTTTCAGTGTAGATGCGTTTATGTCCTGTATTATAGAAAAGCAGTCACTGACGGGTATGATTAGTTTACGTGTTACAGACATTATATCACCACCTGTGGTAATTGTACGTCTGCATTACTGTGTTCCGCGTCTAATCCTGTTAGTATATCTAGCAACAGTACCCATACGCACGCGGGTATACGCCGAGACGCAACGTCTAGACGCATATAACGCAACCTCGTACCCACAACAGCCGCACGTGTACACACATGATCCATCTCTGTTAACAGCATCGCCACCAGCTCTGCTGTAAGATTTATTACTAAGGTCTGTACCGTACCAACAGGTATTACCAGACGCATAGGTTCAGTCATATTATCACCATCGGTATACTGGGTTTGTGTATTATATCCGGCTCAGACGCAGATGGTATACGTTGGTACAAATAATCCAATTCATTCTTACTCATACACATTGTTCTGTGCTTCTCTGGATACCCATTCGCCGTGCTTACTATACCCATACCCAGCATAATACCCGATTGACCCGATTGACTCGTTAGCGTTACAGATGAAAGACGTCGTACTAGTACACTATCCGCATCAGAGTGTCCGTCTCGGTATGTCTGTAACGTGGGCGCGGTTAACTCTGAGTTCAGATGCAAATACGTGTAATCTTCCATTGACTGCAGATACGCATCATTTAAATTTATATCCATACGTGGGTCTGTATGCAGTACGCGTGAGTACGATAATGGTATTTCTGTCATCATATAAGTAGACAGGTCAGTACACCGTACGCTTAATTCCGGCCTAACTAAGTCCCTGCCTCCCAGTGTATCCGCAGCTACTTTAGTAGCAATCATAAGCTCTTGCCAACTGCTTATTACGCTATGTGTAACAGCCACCAACAAAGACAAATCATCTCGGTCATCCATCGCCATTGCTGCATACAAAACCGGCTCTTTGTAATCAAACACATCTTTCTCCTTTATGCGCACAAACGCAAATCCGCGCGTTTCATCCGCACACTCTACATGAAATGCGTTTATATGACTTTAGGTACATACGCATCTATCCGCACATAAACGGTGGTATCTGTATCCGCTCTATTGGCTCAGCGCAGTCCTCTTCCTCCATTACATCAAGTAGGTAGTCTAGATTATCTCGCCACAGTACATACGTGTTCTGTGGTGGGTTAGCGTTATATGAGATTGACCAGACTATTCCATCCTTTGCTTCGTCAGACACATACTTTATCTCGTACTTACAAGAAAGAGACTGGTTAAGACTTTTCAACACATACGCGTCTAGTGTAGGTATACCAGGTATATCCTGTGGGTCATTTAAGTCTACCGTCTTATTGTCAGTAAGATATAGAATACCGGGCGTACCTATACCTGCGAACCTATACTTGGTGCGCTATACATCAGTTATAGAACAGTTAGTACAACTAGACCATGCGATTCCATCCGTCAACTCCTCTAGCAAGTCTATAATACGGATACACTCTTTTACAAACGCAGTGTCTATATCTATCAACAGCGACTCCGCAACGTAAAAGTAATCGTCCAGGTTTAACATTAACTTTCTACGCATAGACATCTCCTTCCTTATAATAAGTTACCTACATTAGGTAGCTGTACGGCTCCTACCACTTCACTTCCAGTCTCCGGAGACTCTTGCATGTTCCGCACTATCATATCGTGTACAGCCATTAACTCATACAGATTTAAACTGTATGATGCATAATCGCTCAAACCTAACATCGGTAACAATAGGTTATAATCCACAGCTCACTACCTCCTTATAGCAACAGTATGTTAGGTAAGACGGGAGTCTGTATTGTCTCAGTAGTCCTTTGCGATGTGGGACCGTACTCTTCAAATCTACATATCGTGCTATATATCAATTCTAGTGTACCCATATACATGTGTATAGATTTGAAGATTGTGCCATTGAACAAGGAGCACCAATACAATACGCAATTACCTTCCCACCTTGAACAGGTAATACTCATGCCGTCTAATGCACTTACTGTTACAGGAGGCATTATATTGAACATACCAGGCACACTGCGTAGGTGTGCTCCAGCAAGATCATACGTAGAATCACCATCACCAGAAAATATTGAAGCTGTAGGTAGACACATAGAGGAAATCGAGTACGCATTCAGCGTATTATCAACACAGTAGAGGTCTTTCTGCGTCAAATTATGTGTAGTTTGTGTGTCTATCAGCGACGTGTACGCACCAATCATAGATTTTAAGTAGTTCATGTACGAGGAAGAAAGTTTGATACAGATAGTACTTCCGGTTGACCATCTTGTTGGGACAGCAAGATAATATTGCATAGGCACTCCTATATAATAGGTACAGATGGCATCGAAACACTACTATATGGTGCCGACGCATTCATCTTTCTCCGAATACCCATGAGTGTAGATATATATACAATACACGTAGTTACATGTACCAGCCTACCTTCTCCAAGGTCTGCTCCATCATCTCCCGCCAGTCCGCTATCTCCTCCATAGTAACTGGTAGTAGAATATTCTTGTGCATAGGATCTTGCGTACCTAGCAAAACATGTATCTTTTCCATTACTTACTCCTTTATGCAAAAAAATACCCCTCATACCATTGCTTACCTGTGATTATAGGTATGAGGGGTCTACTCACTCTCTTGTTACACATATGACACTAACACTTCTCCACTCCACCACTTTCAATGACACGGAGTATCTTCGACATATCATCCTCATTGTAGGAGTCGGCCCTGCGTTCTATGATACTAACCGCAAGTACCGCGGCCTCGCTCATATTGTGAAGCCGGTTTTCGTACAGTTCTGCATCTACTATCAGTGATTTTATGTCTCTACTTGCAGAGGCAGCCAACTCCTCTACTCGCCCTAACATACCCATATCTGCCAATGCTGCATCGACTGCCTCAATAGGCATATTCACGGCGTCATCAAGATCTTTGTCCTCTTCTGCATCGAAGAAGTCTATAATGTCTGCCTCCTTCACATATAGATCCTCGATCGATCTCACCTTCTTCTGGCTGCGTACGGGGATCTCCGTATTTATAGCAGATCTTAACCATGACTTCAGGAACGGCATTGCGTATCGAAATACGACATCACCTTCACTCTTCGAGGTGAACTGTATCTGGAGAAGTGGTATGGCATCATTGTAGTCAGGTATCTTGGTAAGAAGAACAGTAGATATTTCTACCCCATCACCTTTATTAGGGGGTGACCCTACGAGGAAGTAGTTGACTTCTTTAGAATCGGAGGGTAACGACACGGATCTTTCGATATGTTTGTAGTCTTGTCTACTGTGGGTACAGTAAGACATGATTACGTCGCATACTCGCACTTGAGACGCACACAACGAAACTGTATTCCCTCGCGGACAGCGTCCGGGGTCCACTAATGCGCCCAATGCGTCTACATCTAACTCTGCCCATATAGACTTGTTCTCCCCTTCGATGGGAGCCCACACTTGTATGAACTTGTTCGCTACCTCTTTCTCGTGGTCCAGAATAGTCTGTAACAAGTACGAGAATGGTACGAACACACTCTCTACTACGACTGCGTTTAGTAGTACGACATACACATATGCACCTAGCTCACCCATCACCAAGAAACTTGACGAAGGAATCTCTTCTCCTTTATAAGGAGAAATACCATCTCGCCATTTTCCCAGGTCGGCTGACGACATAATGTCCGCAGACACCATGCTATCAAGCATTCTTCTGAATTTTCTATCTGAGAGCGGTAGTCTCAGAACAGAAGGAACCTTCACACCACTTACCACACAAGACGATAGTGAGAGATTAGCGCAGGCAATCTCTCCACTCAGCATTCCCTTAGCCAAGGGCAGATGCTCAAAGGGAATCGAGCACTGAATTGATTTATTATCATTCGTAGGTAGCCACACTCTTAGATCTTTACTCATAACTTTTTCTCCATACCAAACTGTTTTCTCCATCTAACACTACTCCGCGCTCTGCCTCTATAGCAGTTTCGCGTATGACTTTAACCGGGTGCTTACACAACCACAACCTCAGCAGTAATGCTGGGATAATACCTGTGTGCACCTCATCCGCCCCCATCCGTGTACGAAAGTACATTGCTGTCCTCAACAATGCAACTTGTGGTCTCTTCATCTCATACATGTAATTTGGGATGTCCATCTCTTTGAGACCATTCTCCATTATAGATCTCTTAGATTTCCTCATTATCTTCCTACCTTCGGTAGACTCATACATATCCAGGAGGCATGTACTTAATTTATCCGAACCCGGTGTAAGATCCTCCAGTAATACACGGCCATTTCCTTTCATGGAGAGCTTCTTTGCAGTAGCGTTGCATAACCCCAGCGGCACCACGTGGGGACTATCATCCTCAAAGGAGGACTCTATTCCATTAAGCCAATCCATTGCTACATCCGCTGTAAATGCCACGCACATGCACGATTCCGTTGGAGATCCTATTATCCGCAATAGGACGTGGTACTCATACCACTGGTGCATCACTAGGTTTTCGTACTCATCTACGTCAATGTCCTGTCGGGGGCTGCGTAAATACGCGATGAATTCATCGGTATGCACTATTTTACTCATTTTACTCTCCCGTCATAAGTAATAATGGGAACCTGTATCTAATCTCTTATGCCAGTTAACGCTATATTTTGTGGAATAAGGACGTAAGGACCAAATACTTAATATTTCTACATTGATAAGGAGTAAGTCAATGAGCTATTACCCACATGAGATGTTTTCTAGAGTAGAGGATTGGACCAAATTCGTACAGGAACGGCAATCATACGTGATAAGCCTAGAACAGATGACTCGTCAAAATATGGACTTATCTGATACAGAATTTGTATGTGCTTACGGACGAGATGCCTGGGACAGTATCAATAACTTTTATGCTGTGAAAGGTAGGGATGGCCATAACTATCTAGAGCATGATATTGCTCTAATATACTTCATGGAGCAGTATAACCAGGTGTTTGACCTGTCGAACTGGGAATTTGGTAGTATGCTGAGAGACACAGAATTGCCTGATAACTGGAGAGATGACTTCATGCTGCCATACAAGTCATTCTATATACATGCCCCATTAGGCAAGTACATAAATGGTGTGGATCTCAGCGGCGCTCTGGTATGGGACATAGAAAGTGACCTATGTATCATGCCTACCAGCACGCTGCACAATGGGAACGTAGAGTTCTGCCATACATTCAAAGTTAGTGATGTAGAGAATTCTAAGGCAGATGACCTATTAAAACAGATCCTACCTGGATCTGTTTCTCGCAGAGAAATAATGAATTTGGTAATAAATCTTGTGCTGTATATAAATAGCAGCAAGCCTATGGCTGAGGTAACACAGCCTAACCAATCCAAACAAAAGATGGCCGAAGATAGACTCGGACGTGTGAAGTCCGAGGGAAAGAAGACTAAAGCAAGGAGGAAGGTAGCACAGTCGTGCAGCACAGTGACCACACTATTCTCGGAGAAATCCATCGCTAGATCGTGTAGTGATGGTATAGAAACACGTGTGCGTGGACACTTTGTTCGTGCGCACTGGCACCACTACTGGAAAGGGAGTGGTGATGAACGAAAGTTAGTGCGTAAGTGGCTATTCCCTTACGCGAAGGGAGACTGGAGTAACCCAGTCAGTAGAAGCAAGTACGTATTCAAAACGGAGAAGTAGTATGACACAGACACAGACAGTAGCAAGACCTAACTACAAATTGCTTATCAAACCACAGGCTCCTGCCAACATGGTAAAAGTGCGTAGACCTCCTTTCAGATGGGTACGGTTCACTCACAATATGGACACACGACGTGTGCAAGTATGGAGACTAGAAAAAGTATGAAGCTATTGATAGTAGTGGACACCTTACGCCGCATGTTCGATTATGTGATGGTCAACACACAGGACATCATACCATTAGAAGATGTGGATAAGCTAAGCAGTATAAGAAAGCGAATGGAGACAACTGTGTACGCCCTAGGGATAAGAGGTATCCCTGTAGACATAGTCCATGCCAACTCCCCATTTAAGGGGATGATACAAGTGATAGAAGGAAAATTCTTCGTAACTGCGTTCGTCAAGCAGTGTGCGGCTACTATAGCTATCCCCATATCTATAGATGAGGTAGGACATATCATAGATAATATGGGGATAGGTCCGGAGGGGCGTACAGACGCAATGTTCAAATTCGTCCAACAGGACGATGGAGTCTTTACTCTAACCTCTTCTGCATCACCCACATGGAGTCGTATATAATGACACAACAATACGCAAAAGCATATGTGTGCTGGTATATCGAAGGTTCTACTATGCCAGAGATGACCCGCCCAAAGAACAGAGTCAGATCCACACCAACCACTACAAAAAAGGTCCTGATACCTTCATTCCTAACAGGATGGACACGTGGACACCTCACACCATCAGGTGAGGTGTTCAACGATGAGCAAGTGAGCGAGTACGGTCACGTACATAAAGGGGAAATAACCAAGTACGTGACACGATGGTTACAAGACGGTGAAAGCGGTGGTAAAGCGCTATGTGTTATGAGAGTAGAGAACATGCGCACAGCAGTGCGGCTCGACATAGCAGAAAGATACCATAACCTCAACCCTTAAATAACGGAGACCATATCGGCATAAGAGGCTGAACAGTATTTACCAAAGGAGTCAGTATGGAATCAGAGGAATAAGCGCCTCTCATGTTAACTAAAACAAAATGGATAAAAGCTTGTTTTTGGTTGGGATTGAGACCCCTCTTTGTAGAGAAGCGCTTATTTCTTACCTATAACCACAGGTTATTACTAATATATTGGGTATAAGAACACAGTAGAAAGAGCCTCGGCCCGTGCTCTGCTAGAAGCAGAGTGGGGTCATAAGTGCAACAAAGAAATAGTGGCTCATCTGATAACTTGTAGTGAGATGGGTGTTAGTATTAGTAAAAAATAGCGATGGGTAGGTAAGTCACCATCGCTACACTGAAAATAGGAGAGTACATAGGTACCCTATTTTCTTAGTATCACTTATATTTAGCCATCACCTTTTTCCACTTTATAGGTAACTTACGATATTTACGTGCGCTACTCTTACAGACGATATTTTGCGTACGCCTATTTATACAAACCTCCCAAAGCATACCGTACAACAGTGCGTGGTCCCTACGTACAATATCTCCGTAGAACACATACCCACGCGGACCATACTTCTCTAGGTGCTCTAGTACACTGTATTCACACTCGTTTTTAATCTTACGGAAATTCTTATAACTCACAGTGGTAACACAGGTAGAGAAGTGGTGCGTATACGTTTTTTGTGCACAACTCGAAAATATACACAATATCAAGGTAAAGTATAAGCTATTCCTCACGGAGACACCTCATCATCTTAGTTAGAATGCGGCTGGTAATCTTGTTAGCATACCAAGGACCGTAGCTGAACTTCACAGCCAAGGTGATATATATGTGCCCTTTCTTATAAGGTATAGCAATGTTGTCTAACCTAGAATATTTAGGTACCGTGCCTGACTTGTTGTAAAAGATACTGCCTGGAAAGAATTTGCGCATAGCTTTACAGGTATGAGGATGCTTCCTAGCCAAAGAGTGTCGTAACGCAGACAGACTTTTTATAGGTACCCCAAGAGTAGGGTCTAGGTTGACTATTCTGTGCATGATGCTCTGCAGCTCATACAAAGATACACAGTTTGATGCGCATAGTGTACGTCTCCAAGGGTTTTGTCTAGCAGGTATTCCGTGTGAGGTAATGGCCGGCCTATTCCATATGCGTCTGTTAGGTCCTCCGAACAGAGTGCGTATAGTTAGGTACATATACTTGAGATCCTTACGCATACGATCTATCCCATCTACTGTGGCCAGCCTTACCATTCTATCGTAGTCTATGTTCTCCATACGGAACAAAGTGCTGACCTTACCGTTGAACACCCCGTACGCATCTTTGAATTTAATGCGTGTATCTGCGTGTATGTTGTACTTCTTCATCTCTCTCAGCATAGCAACAGCTGCGATTATTTTTACTGTGCTAGCGGGCCAGAATAGACCACGAGAATTGTCGTACCCCTTACGTCGTATGTGGCACAGACCTTTGGGGTTGTCCGAGTCCACGTACTTGGCGACATAATATACGTGTTTTCTTGACTTGACTTTCATAGGCTTACCAAAAACAAACGCAACCGCTAGTAATAAACCCATCGATAGAATTACGTAATGTCTGATCTTCATCCTCATCTCCTTAAGCTGGTACACTAATTTTCGTAGATAGTGTATTATCTACGACGTCATATCCTTATACGGCAAATGTGTACGTAATTACAAATAAGGCAGGAGGCGAATAATGCCAACACAACAAGTAGCACCCAGTGCAACACAATATCATTTATCTCAACTAGACGGTTCAGTTGGCAGGGGTCTGGTGACCTTTATGTCCGCAAGGGAAATAACAGGCGTATACCTGAAGTCAGCACTGTCTACTAACTGGACGGTGGAGATTGGTGTGATGACAGACACAGGGGTTGTATTCTTTCCTTGGTTATCTCACTCAGCTAAAACATACGCGGTTGACCTTACTCAGTTTAAGCTCCCTCCCCAATCACAGATAAGAGTCACGACACCGGTTCTAACCAACTCTGCGCCCACTGCTATTGTCGTCAGCAGACAAATAGCCTGGAGCTAGTACAGCACTGTTACCTCGCCTTACTCACTACACATAATAAATAATGCACCCTATTTACGTAGTGCATTATTTATGTATCACTCACTTCACTATTCACTCAGTTTCAGTACTACCTTCTTGATATACCCTATTTCAATATAGCAGTGTATTGCTATCATCATCAATCCAATATCGACACTGTTGGTATAGTAATAGGAAGCCCCTAATACAATAACCGCACCAATAGCTCGTAACATGTGACTACTCCCTCGCTTATCTAGATGTAAAGCCACCACCCGCACCCAACCCCTGCAACCCCTGCAACCCTTGCAATATTGAGTGATGCTCATCCCTTCTGCTAACACCTTCCGCTGGGTCTGCGTACATATTACGCATAGCTGCTTCTATAGTAGAAGACCCGGCACCTTCGGAAGGTACTCTGCCCATAAGGGCTCCTCGATCAACTGCAACTTTACTCATGTACTCTGGTGCTGGAGAATCAATATTAGTTATCCACCCATTCGCGTCTTTGACCTGCACAGAGGTATCTGTCTCCTCTTCCAAAGAAGGAACGATACCATTTTCTATCAGCTTGTGCGCAGCTTGAGGTGACCGTGCATTTATCCCGAACTTTTGCTCATGTGTGCGACTCACTGTCACGATATAGGGAGCGAACTCGGGACAGCTATCTGCAACTAATTTTACCTTGATGGCCAGATCTTCACCTACACATACCATAACCTCGTGTGCTGGTTGTAGTAGTGCTGCTAGAGCAGGTATCCTTGTTGTATCCTCATCCGCAGTATGCTCGTTCACCAACCTCCCCATAGCATCTTGAAAATCAACACAAGGAAGGTCGCTCGTATCTTCCGGTAGTTCAACATCAAGCATAGTATATGCCTCTTCCCATTGAGGCTCAGGTCGTCTTTCGCTACGTGCGACAACAGACACTACCCCCTTGAATACCACTTCAGCTACAGTCTCCAACGCGGATACTATGGCAGTCTCCATGTCATCTTCATTAACTGTGATGACTTTAGACGACATCCTTCCGTTTTCCATATAATGTACTGTCACGTTTGTCATATCTATCTCCATACGTTAAGGGAATACCACCATCATAGGCGGTAGTAAAATTCCTGCACCAGCATCACCTACTACACGATATTGGTACTCTAGGTCTCCGTTATATCTACACAGCTCGGCTAAAGATCTCTCCATCACCTCGTGTGTTTGACTTGTAAGCATCGCCCATCTACTATCATCTGATGATGTAGCAGGATTAGGCGGTCTATCGGCGCTTCTAACTATAAGCGATCTCTCTACCCATAGCTTTGAATCTTTCAGGCCCCAACCCGTGAGTATCCTTACAATTTTGATAGTTCGTATCTTATGGTAGTAAGACCTCATATAGAGGTGATACCCCATACCTTTTTCTTCCCGTAGTATGTTTAGTACCTCATCTATAGACACGCCGCTATCCTGCTTACTTCTCGCCCGCATATGATTGTATAGCTCTTCATAAGTCATCTTCTTCCTCTGCCTCGCTGAATGTTTGTATTAAAGTTACCTCTTCCTCGCTAGGTATGCTGCCTTGTGCGTCTGTTTACTTCCGTCCTGTTCGTCGACTCTCTGGAGGTATGATCCGCTCTTCTGGGAGCCCTCGCAGCTACATCAGCTTGTATACCTATATCATTGCCTGTCCAAGACTCAATGTGAACCGTACTAGTACCGCCAGTAGAAGCTGTATAACACCGCCTAAGCATATACTCCTTATTAAGTATATCCACTAGCAAATTATCCATCATACGCACACAATTCCCTCACCATGTGTGTCTGTAACAGCATTCATGCGAGAATTGGCAAATTCTGACGCCTCTACCTCAGCATATACGACCTCGTCATTGGGACCATCCAGCAGCAGAGACAATGTATGCGGCTCTACGAATAAATCCTTTGTGTGCTGAGGTGTACCTTCGGGCCAACCTTTATAATTACGTCCTACAATCTCCCTTAACTTGTAAATTTTGTTTTCTTTCATACCTACTCCTTTACCGTCTCTTTCGAGCTATTGAGTCCACTTTAAAAGCGGTACCCGACATATTATCCATTACCTTCCTCATGCGTACGCTCTCTCGTTCTTTCTGCTCTTCTATATAAGGATAGGAAGCAACTTGGAATGCTTCCATTGTCTTCTGCAAGTTTTTACCTGCGGACTCCGATTCGGAAGATGCAGCAATCGAGGCACTGGCTTGTACCATAGCGGCTTGGAATAATCTATCTTCACGCATACTGTAAAGAAGTGCAAACGCTGTATGTTGTAATGTCCCCGCTTTGGGCGTGCGACTAGTAGTTTCGTACATCATATTGCACAGCACCCACCCGTACGGGGTGCTTAAAAAGACCGCACGCTCTCCGGTGCATGGAGATAAACTACTCTATCCAAGAATAGGTGAAGTAGCACTTGAAAGTCATTAGTCAGTGCATCTGGCAATTGAGACAGCGCTGCTTTTTTCTTCTTGGCATTGGCCAGCTGAGGTACTTCTATACCCAGTTTTTCGTTCAACACGTAAACATCTGCTACTCCAGCTAAGGGTTCGCCATTGACGCGTACAATACTGAGGGCTAGGTCGTTGAGTACTTGTGATGCATTAGTAGCATTGAGTAGTACAATCATATCATCATCAGTAATATCCTGACTCTTCTTAACCTTATCGTATGCTTCGGCCTCGAGAGAGGACCACGCGGACAAGAACTCACCGTCCATATTACGCGCCGAACGGAACGTGACATTCACATGCTCATTTAGAAACACTGTCTGTTCTACATACCCACGATTTAGGTATTGCCCTACAGTCATTACCTCGGGGTCCAGGCGCATTGCAACTGTACGAGCTTTGTCGTTAATAGGGGACCAAGGCATGTGCTCCACGGCAGGTTGCTGAAAGTCTGGGTCGAAAGAATTGATACTTTGGGTGATTTCTTGTACACAGGAACTTAACACATCTCCATCAAATTTCTGAAGAGTCGTGCGTATGTTATCAATGGCAGTATTGATAACACCGGCTACGTTGACTTCTTTCTTTGCTGCTTCTTGATCAGGCATATTTATTCTCCAAGTTAAAGTCACGAACTGCAATATAAACTAACCCGACCATCCTATGTGCATTGTGTATGTTTTGTCAAGTTACCATGTGGTATAGGAAGACAGAGTGTGTACAGGAGACGACACACTGTGACAACAGTACACTAAACGTAGACAGGAGAGGACAAATGACTAAAAAGTTGGAATCTTATGAGAACGACTATCCCAGGTCAAGTGCGATTTATCTAATATGGATATGTCGCAGGGCTATGGCTAGTACGCAAGGACATCACAGTTGAGTTTTCTCCCAGCAACTGTGAATGGGTCACCCCTAAAGTTGCCTGCTCACGGCGCAAAAACTGTGAGCGTGTTACTGCGTGGGGAGAGAAGAAGCATCTAAAAGAATGGGCAGAGGATCCAAGATGTACGGTCACATACACCGGACTAGTACAGAGACTGGCCCGTATGCGTGCTAAATACGACGGTGTTTGGAACGAGCGAGACGTAGAGTACTCAATATCCACACCGCTACGTAGAGGTGTGAAGCTGGAGTACCCCTGCAGTGCACCAGCTCCCATCTCAATGATACACCCTAAATCACGACTAGCTAGATCTAGTTGATATGTAAGGAGACTGCACATCTCTTTATTTATTAGCTAAGAAAATTGCCTCGGACGAGGCGGGGAAGTTAGTTGGCAAGTATTACTGTTGGGAGTAGAAGTCATCGCGGGTGAGGTCAACAGTAGATCCACCGGTCTTAGTAATTCCGGAGCTGGATGGTCCAGAATCTTGGTCGGAGGTATCTACGGTTCTTTGAGGAACAGCCTGTTGTGGGGCTGCGGATGCAGCAGCTGCAGCTGCTGCTACACTGACAATGTCCCCCGTGGACAAGTCCACGGCCATTGTGGGGTCGAGTTCATACCGACTATTTTCTTCATTGTACTTGTACACACCGGCAGGGTTGGAGGTAAAGTCCAAAGAATAAGTAGCAACTCCTTGGGTATTAGCCCCCATGTCAGGTCGTGGGATCAGTACATCCTGGTCGATGCTTTGTTGAAGACTTTCTATCACAGGGTCAGCGGCTACTTCGACCTCGGCTACTTCGACGGCGATTCCGGGGGCGGTATTCTCTGTAGTCATTCTCATTCTCCTTACGGGTTAGATTTGCTAATGCAAATATTGTTCATACGCTTATAGCTGAAAACACCTGGGTTTTTTACTCCTGCAATTCAGCCATAAACTCTACTACTTCTTGATAGACGGCAGAGTTCGATGTCTCAGACTTTGCCTGTAACCACCCGAGCAACATGAACCACCTCTCACCATAACCATCTTCTGTAGGTTTAGCTAGGTATCTGGCTATGAGCCGCCTTAAATCTGGAGGTATGGATTTTATGTTTACGTCAATTGCCTGGGTGGGGAAGTTCATTAGTATAGAGCCTTTATTATGGCTGTGAGCTTATCACATAACTCATCCTCAGGAAGATCTGCGCCCACAATAATTCTGTGTTTATTGAACATACTATGTGCAAACACTGTGTCATACGCACGAATTAGTTCCTTTGTGGGTATCCGGTCAAAGTGATCCTTTCCTCCTCTTGCCTCTTTTCTCCTCTCCGCCTCTTCCGCAGAAGGTCGCAGGTATATGTACGCATCTGGTGTAGGCATAAGATGATGCATAGTAGTGATGAACTCTTCTCGTATACCTAACTCATGCGCCTGATACACAGCTGTACTGATCCAAGACCTATCTTGGATCGCCACTCTCCTAATAAGCTCATTTTGAACACTTATAAATGGGAGTATCTTGGTGGAAAACTGGTTAAGTCTGTCCAGCGTGAATAGATACATCAGGTCTCGGGCAGATAGATTTGCAGAATGTTCCCTTATTGTAGCACCATGTCCTTCTGTTGTAGGCTCGATATACCTTGATACAAAAGAACAGTCGTCCAATAGAGCCGCTCCCAATTTCTTGGCCTGCGTACTCTTTCCGCATCCGTCTGGACCTTCTAGGACGATCCATATATTATGCATTGTTCTTAGTCCATTCCTGAACGGTTTCTGTGTAGAACTTACGGAACTTTTCGTTTGTGTCCCGATTCTTCTTCCCCATTATGTTGAAGATTGAGTGGAAATCTTGGTTATGGCTGTCCATCCAATCTTGGAAGGTAGCCCATTTACCTGCCGCTTTAATATCAGAGAAAGCGGTGTCTATAATAAACCGAGACACGACACGTTGTTTGATGCAATCATGTGTGAGAATGCGGTTGCGTGCATTCGTGTATTGACAGAGCATTTGCCCATTACCCTGACGCCCGTACACATGGTCAATGGGGATGTCTAAAAGTTTCCAGAATGCGTTAGGTACCCATACCCAAGGTTGGGCGCGTCTAGGATCTATCCAATGCCTACGATCCGCAGTGTCACCAGCACTGTACCCATAACTCACGCGAATAGGGACCATCAACATCATCCCCTCTTTCGGGTTGTTATGAAACCACTTGTTTACACGACGGGCTAAGGAACGGTCCATTGTTTTCAGTCTTTTGGCAGCAAGACTTAACAAAGGACGACCATTCACAGGAATGGGTACACTCCCAACGAACATGGGATTGTGCTCTCTTCTCTCCTCTTTCTCCCCTGTAATGGGGTTGGCCACACCATCTGCGGTGTAAATGTAAGGTACGCCGTTATCTTCCATCACTTCACTGGTGCTCGTACTTGCTACCATTGCGAAGAATGGGAACGCAGTGGCCATTCCGCGTACAGACTCTCTCCAAAAGTCTCGACCATCCTCTTCGTACACCAGTGATGCGGTGTCCGCATAAGGGTATTCTAACTTTTGGACTTCCCCGTTAACTTCGATGACTTTCGTGTATTTGATGTTTTCCATACTTACTCCTGTAAGATATTATAAGTCCTCTCTGAACCTGAGCCACGTATAATAGTGGCTTCTCGTGTACCAGATTCCAACAACACCAAAACCTCAGATGGAGAGGACGCTCCTTCAAACTCGTTACGTGCGTAGTTCTCTGCTGTTGGCATTGGCTTATGTCGATACTCCTCCTGAGAATTCACATATTGCTGCGAGTAAGGAGCAGCTAACACAAAGTGCCTACGTAGCTTAAGTCCTATAATATCTCCCCAAGAATCTAGGTTGTAGTTGGCCATGTTTACACGTTCGTACGCATCATCATTAAGATACGGATGAACAGAGTCAGCCCAAGCTAATCCTGATCTGTTGATACCTAGCAACGACCCAGGCACATGAGGCATCATAGACATGAAGAAGAAAGGTTTGCCTGACAATTGTCCGTAGTACACTTGCACTTTGTCATCAACGTCAAACTTGTAGGTACAGGCCAACATGTTTCCGCCTAAGCAGCGAATACGTCCAGTAGGCTTGTGCTGAGCTGCTATCATAGTAGAGTACAGCTCAGGAATTTCTATACCAGTCACTTCACGCAGACCGCGAAAGAACTTATATAAAAAAGCACTACCTTGAAAGTTGTGTGTGAAGTGCTCTTGATGGTTTTCCTCGAAATACCAAGAAAACGTCTCACCAAAATCTCTACCTAGTTCTTCAATGTCCCCATCAAAATGCGTAACGTTGAGTTCCATAACCTACTCCATAGTCATCCATGTCAATTCAGGAAGACCTTCGTAATTTTTTTGCCATACGAACCATGCGTACTCAGAGTTGTCCGTTTTATTACTGCCTGCAATAAAAGACGGACGCACCGGAAGTATGTGTATCCTGCGTAATGGCGTCTTCATTGTTGTGCCACCATCAACAGACCACAATGCCTTCGTACGTGCTTGCGTAGAGATAAAACCGAGACGCAGTAATAATACTAAACACCCATCATCTGTCAACATAGGCAAAGAGTGTTCGACGAACTTCTTTGCCTGAGAAAACGGTGGGTTGGTAATAATCATATCACACTGTACGGTAGACTCCCAACGCATAAAATCTGTGCGTGTGAATGAAGCAATGCTAATATCATCACCCCAATCTTCATTGCGCGTATAAGCAGGCTCATCATGTATCTCTACTCCCATCATGAGTGCCTTGTCTAAGACATCCCCAATTGAGTACAGAATCCTACCATCACCTGCCGCAGGATCTAATATAATGGGTGTGCAGGTAGGGTCTGTGGGTAAGTACTTCTGAAGATGCGTCTTCACGAACGCATCTATGTAAGCAGGACGGGTAGCATAGTAATCTACGGTCATTTGGAGCCTCCTACAACAACATCGTGTATATTGGGTTGAGTCTCCCCATCCCAATCCTCAGAACCTACACTCCAACACAGGACGGAACCATTGAGTACTTCTGCAACAGCTTCTGCCTCTTCAATAGAAGTAAAATCATACTCATTGATCCTTTCCTGCTTCGCATCAACTACCATATATAATGATAGTTCGCGCAGCTGTATCGCACGAGATACATGGTCCTCTGTAGGCACCATATCTATCTCTGTACGAGTCCAGCCACACAGCATACAGGCGAAGGTAGCAGATATTAGTCCACTACCTTTACCTTCTTCTACTATATCCAACTTGGCGTTGGAGCAGTGTGGGCATTCTTTCATGCCTAACCTCCTATAAGCATTCCGGTAGACGTATTTACAATTTCCTCTGTCTCACCTACGTCAATATCACCAGGCTCAGAAACGAAGATGTCGTCAGTATCATCCAACTCCACCACTTCTTCCTGTACTAGCGGAGTTTGGCCATTGGCGCTAATGATAAGACTCGGCCCTCGGAGTTTATGGCTGTCCATTTCTGCTCATTCTCTCCTTCGCCTGTAACGAAGATTATTGCGTTTTTGTGGGGGAATGGGTCTAGGTCGTTACTTGTATCTATATACATACGTGTGACCTTGAGACCTTCGGGCTTCACTTCTTTATCAGCCATCTGTGTTCACCTTTTCCATCTTCATTTCTGCTAATTCTTTCGCTGATTCTAGGTGTGCTCTAACACGTTCCAGTGCAATCTTCATCACGTCATAATAGTCGGACTCCTTTGTGAGTGCGTACAGCGTCAGATGATTCATCAAGGAATCATAAAGTGCGTACATCCCCGTATTTCGATTGAGGTACAAACCTCCTTCTGCAGGTTTGTGAGGTTTCAACACTACAACTTGGTCTACGTTCATGGAGTCGAACGTAGGTTTTGCCAACTCTTCGGGAATGAGGATAGAAATCATGAAACACCTCGTAATGAGTTAATAATGTCTTCGCGGAATGCGTGCAGACCGTCTGCAGCATTATCTCTACCTTGCCCCAAACGCGTGTCGCCGTAGTAATACCAACTACCCCTAGTACTAACTACACCAATAGATACGCATAGCCACAGCAGCTCTAATTTAGGGCGTAACTTACCCTGATCTACGGGAATATAGCACCACTGACCGGGACGTGTATATGGGTCTTGCTCTATCGTAAGTTTTATACCTTTAACAGATCGATACATGGATATGTGGAACGAGGCTCCTTGCCATACAGCTGCGTTTGCTGTAGTCGTTTTGCCTCGTCCGCGTACTTGCGCTGTACACAATACCACAGAGTTTGTACGTACCGCAGTATGGTTTAGGTGACTTAGTAAATGGCGTGTTGCGGGGGTGATGGAGTCAGTATCACTCAACATACTACCATTGTCCCAGTCAGAACGTATCATAGATAACGAATCCACAACAATAAGACTTGGGTGATTTATGCGGGTGAGTATATCTATAATGTTACCTACACGATTCTCCCTAAAAACCGTAATATTCTCCGCACACTCTTCCGAAGCGCGAAGGAAGTCACGATCAAACATCTCTGCGGCGAATAGTATTGGAAGCAGCTCAGAGTTCTGCGTAGCTACAAGTGAGGCGTTGCATAATAATGTCTTGCCTACGCTCTCTGGTCCACGTAGCACATACACATGCCCTGGACGATACCCTCCGCCCACCAGTACGTCCAAACTAGATGATCCAGAATCGTACATAATACCTCCATATTTTTCTGCTATAAGTGAATAACCCCTTATATCATAACCGGAGGTGTTTCATGCGTGTGTGTATAGACCTGTCTGAGCAGGACACGCAAATCATAGAGAATTTAAGAAAAGTTGTAGCGCAAAAACTGCGTGTTCGATTGACAAAAGAAGACGTAATAGAGTCAATACTCCACATCAGTATTGTAAACATGGAGAAGGAGATAACAGATGATCCTCCTAATGAAGAACCCGGATGAAGCAGGAGAAATGTACATACAGAATTGTATGGATTGGTCCGAGTACGCAGTCTACCTGGATAGAATGAAGAAGTTGGTACACACTGACCTCAGAGGATTACATATTTTCGGACGTAGAGGCCGACTTGAGAGACGTAGGATTACTCTACATGGGGACGGTGTGTACATAGCTGCAATCTTAGCATTGTCTATGCATATACCTGTGGGTATTCAAGAAAACAACTCCTGGGATAACGAATTCATATTATCCACGACAAGTAAGCAGCTTATGGATAATAGTCGTGTGTTCGAGAGTGTGAATTTTTATACTCCCCCAGAAACAGTAGTCCTAAATAGATCTAGGGAATCAATAAAAGCCTCTGCGCTATACGGTATACTGAGGCAGGGTGCTATCCGTGTTCCAGGAGAGTATATTAGGTTGTACGACACGGTATCTAAAATAGATACCAACACATATGAAACACTCCGCAAGAGTTCATTCTGGTTATATGACCCTCATATACAAGTCGTGTCTGCAGCAATGGAAGCCTCCAGCAATATGCTGGGTTCAGAAGACTCTAGTGACAAACTTACTGCCACACATAATCCTGGAGTTCTCGTAACCTGTAGAGAGGCTGCTACACTTATAGGCGAGCACACAGCAGCCGGACTCAGTACATTGGCCGAGAGTCATACAAGATTCGCAGCAGAAAAGCACAAAGTACTTAATGCACTGTTCCCTAACAGTAGTAGGGTACGTATGTCTGAGCGGGAATTTCCCTTGGGATTCTGCTACATCAACTACAACGATAACGAGTACGATGCTGCACGAGGCAGTATGACACCTCTTTGGGGAGTATCCTCATACGCGGAAGGAGAAATTACAACTGAGTATGGTCTTTCTGCAGAAGCAGCAGAAGAAAAAAATCTGCGTACCATAATGGTGCTAAACGACACTAAATATGGGTATTCACGTGTAAGGCCTGCGAATCCCCCTATGCGGTCTGCTAGATGGGACAGCGAAAGAAGGGTTTACATATTGCCGAGACACAGTGCCACTACCCGGTCAAATCAGCAGGAGATCATAGACTCAACACAACTGAGTACAGTTTCTGGAGAAGTAGTCAGTGAAATATTAGGAGGAGTCATGGAAGATGTAGGAGGTCGAACCATGATTCTCACTCAACTAACAAGTATGGGTGAGAATTGGGACGACATAAAATTGAAAGAAACAGGAGATTTGGTGGATATGTTAGCCGCCCGCAATCGCGTGGAAGATCCTCCAGCAGATAATAATGAGTACCTGCTGGAAGTGTTTGGAGACATGAGAATAGGACAAATCCCTACCCCGCAGGGAAGACAGATGTGGCAGAGTTTTTGGACTAAGTCATATGAACTCGCAGAGGAGATTACCGTGAGTGTATTAACCAGCACGCAAGACGTGCAGGACACAATATCCAGGGCGCTCAACGCTGTTAACAGTATGAATATGCAGCCTGCACAAGTGTTCGGAATAAACGGTACTGCGGAACTTGGACTTGCTACTACCGAAGGGTGGGGAGCAGTGTCTCAAAAAATGTTAGAGAAGGTGGCGTGGCTAATACGTATAGATAAGCACCTACCCAAACATTACGACTCGTCTCCAACACCGCTCAAGAAGGTCCTCCTAGCTAAATTGCTACTAGGGCACGCCTTCGGGTCTGCTCCTAGAAGAGGGATACAGGATTTCGATTGGATGGATACTCGCCCCGATATAAATGAGTGGCACGCCGCTCTGGGTAAGCGGCTAGCAAGCCTAATGATTCGCGGTGATGTGTCTAGTATCAATGCAGAAGACTGTCTGGAGTTTAGCCTCAGAAGAAGCATGTCTCAGTATGGAGAGGTGGCAATACGGTTACTACGTGAGAACAAGCTCAACATGGTGAGCAGCGGTTTCCGCAGCATCTACGAAGCTATGGGTATTACTGACATGCGGAGTCACAGAGCATCAATGATGTACAGAGGAGGCATGTTTAGTGTCTACACACCGGTAGAAACTATCGCCTGGGTAGAAGTGGTACCCGACAGCGTTCCTGTGACTTCCAGCGTCAAAGCAATACTTGCTACTGTGATAGGTACTAACTTGATGCGTTCGGGAAGACTTGACTGGGACTTGAATGCCAAGCTGCGGGGGCACGACGAGTTTATCTTCACGAAGGTAGGACAACATCCCAAACGCATTGGGGAGTTATACCTAGCCGAAGGACACATACAAGAAGCCGTAGCTAACTCTGCACCTATTCTCCGGATGCTTAAGGATGGAGCAAGACAGTTAGGGGTATCTGTGTCCCGAAACAGTTGCCAAGAACTGATCAACTGGCCTCCAGAACTTCGTACGGTCGAGAAGCAACGCTTCGCTGGGTTATTGAATGTAGAGATGGTCGATGACAAAGAGGGGTGGCGAGGTAAACTCGGACTCAACCAGTTAATACCACTCTACCTCATATCCACAATCATGTGTGTCAAGCCCGAACTCATACCAGAAGAGGAGATAGGTATATTACGCACAGTGCTACTCAAAATGGGCGGAGGAACGGAAGAGTCTGCCAACGAGGTAGATCGTGAAGCAGACGCAGACGTATGGAGAAATCTACTTAAGAATATTGGCAACATCCGTATCCGCACGAACGTAATAAACGATGCGCCGGAAGATGTGGTGTCTGCTCTCCTCATGGGAGAGATGTCTGTGTGTAACAATGGACTTGTCGACCTAGACTAACAGAATATACAGCCCTGTACTAAAACACTCCGTACAGGGTCGTACTCAGGATATAATCATGATTCGTAAATTCATACGCAAACTCGCAGCCCGCATAATGCGCACAAAAAAAGACCTAAGAACAAAAACAGTGAAACTTGCTACTACAGTCACTCAAGACGACTGGAAGAGAATACTCGTCGCGTGGAAAGGGGCTGTAAAGCCTGAGCCACATGAGAGTCTCAACAAGTCCGCACTGTTACGAGAACTGCTGTTCTTGTTCCGTGACTACGGAGATGAACTCACACATGTGTGTCTCCCTCTTATTGGCCCAGACGCCCCAATTGTATGGGAGGACGAGCTATATAAGGCATTGGTAGGTTCTATGAAAGACGCAGACGACGCAGACGAGAT
>Ga0222658_1000236_pt1 | contig 32973 bp, 65 predicted proteins | sample AntAcemetagen476_FD_179830 | JGI IMG/M metagenome (GOLD analysis project Ga0222658, IMG submission 179830) | Saline water microbial communities from Ace Lake, Antarctica - #476 | ecosystem: Environmental > Aquatic > Non-marine Saline and Alkaline > Saline | place: Antarctica: Ace Lake... | reverse complement strand
AAACAAATTACAAATGCGATGAATAATAAAAACACATACAAACCTATTGAAAAGTTATTTGTATTTAAAAAAGAATTACTTAATAAGCACAAACCAGAGGTTAATGGATGTTTGCCTCTGGATGATAAACAAAAAGGAGGCAACGGCATTCCTCCCACCAATAAATTAGTGGGTATCCTGCCTAAAAGATTATGAAAAAGAATGGTAGACCAAAGGATCCTAAAAAAGCTAGAAACAGAAGGCATACGTTATTACTTTCTGAACAAGCTTACAAAATTTATTTAGATAAGTTTTGGGGAAGAGGTAAAGAATTTAATCAAATGTGTAGTGAATTTGTTGTAGATAACTTTTCCACTAAGGAAGCGACTTTGAAGTTTAGGATATTTAAACTAGAAAAACAAAGGAACGAAATTGAACTAGAAATGGAATTTTTAGTAGGACAATTAAGAAAAATTAAAGTAAAAGGTGAATGAAATGAGAGAAATTAAATTTAAAATATGTGATTATTTACGAGAAGCAACAATAGAAGGTAATATTATCAAATTACCATCAGGACAACTTGCAAGAGAAGAATATATGCAAGTAAAAAAGAAACTTGAAGGTATAGGTGGAAAGTGGAAAGGTGGCAAAACTTATGGATTTATATTTGATGTAAACCCTGAAAAATTATTAAAAGAAATAATTGAAGGGAACAATATAAATCTAAAAAAAGATTTTCAATATTTTGCTACACCTAAAAAGATAGCGGATAAACTTGTTTATTATGCAGACATACAGAATCATGATACAATATTAGAACCATCTGCAGGTCAAGGTGCAATAATAAAAGCAATAAATAAATATTCTGATATTAGACCGGATTGCTACGAATTAATGGAACAGAATAGAATCATCCTTAAAGAAAATCCAGAAGTGTATTTTAAATTAATAGGTAATGACTTTTTACGAAGTGAATCAAAAGAATACTCGAAGATAATTGCAAACCCACCATTTACAAAGAATCAAGATATAGAACACATCTATAAAATGTTTGAAAGATTAGGAAATGGTGGGAGATTAGTAAGTATAGCATCCAACCATTGGAAACAATCTCAAAACAAGAAAGAGACAAATTTTAGGAATTGGCTTGACAAACATAATGCTGAAATTGTTGAAATTGAATCTGGAGAATTTAAGGAATCTGGAACTAATATTTCTTGTTGTATAATAATAATTAACAAGGAGGTAGTGGCTGGAAGTAATTAGGATTGCCACACGGCATTCCTCCCACTAATAAATTAGTGGGTATCCTGCCTAAAATAATATGAGGTGGTCAAAATTAAATGTCCAAGATGTAATAAAGAAGGATTAAGATATAACGAACAAAGGAACGTTAAACGTATAAAGAAAGAAACAAAAAATCAAAAACGTCGTAGATGTAGGTCTCCTTCAACTAAACGTGACAAGTTACCGTTAAGGACAAACTTTAATGCAACTTGTAAATGCGGTTGGGAAGGTACAATTTAGAGAAGATGAATGTATATTACTTTCGGCTCTGCTCAATTTTGGGGTACATAAGAAAATGGTACATATTGATAAGAAAGGAATTGAAGGAGGAAAAAACGATGGGAACAGGTAAAGAGTTTAAAAGAATGTTAAGTTGTGGCATTTGGAAAGAGTATGTTGCAAATAGAAAAGATTATTGTTCAGTGCAAATATGCGACAAACGCGGGCAACCCATATCTTGTAAACAAGCAGAAGGTAAGTCTTTTTGTCACGTATCAATATTATTTCAGGATTGTCCTAAAGATTCATTAAATTTAATAGCAGAATTGTTAAGGTTGGTTGCAAGCACTAGAAGCGAACAGATGAATAAGTATACTCATAACTTTTATGGATTTCAAGAAATAATTATATCTTAGGAGGAAAAAACGATGAGTGAAGATAACTTAAAAAAAGAAGTGGTGAATAAATTAAAATGAAATTCAATAAAAAAGAAATAAATGGTTGGAAAGCGTGTTTACTACTTTCAGTTATATTTAGTAGTTTACTCTTTCCATTTTATATGTTGATGACGTTCAATTTAAATCTTAACAATATGGAACAACTCTACAAAGATAACGGCAACGCACATATCTGTAGTATGGCTAATCTAACAATGGAAGAAGGTTATTGTTTAAAAGATATGTCTAAAACTTCTACCAAATATGAGTTGTATGTAGATTGCAGTTGGGTTAATTTGAAGATTATAGGAAATTATCCTTACCCTACTTTTGAAGATAAAGCAATATTGTGGGTCTTGCATTGCGAACAAAATTTTGAGCGCAAACCAATTAATTAATACTGCGCGACACCACCTTAGTCGTGATGTTTCAATAAAATACTACTTTAATTAATACTGCGCGAAATGTTTGGTATGATTAATTAGTAGCAACGAAAATATTATATAGTACGTGTGGCTACTTATATTTTATAATCGCTAAACCTGACTTGTTAGAATAAACTGCTATCACAATGCACAAGTAACTTTCAAGTAAAAGACAACTAACTTACGCACAAAAGAATCGTCGTGACATCGCTTAAAAGTCGCACTGTATTAGGTAGCACCTAAGAAAGCAGTGTTAGTTGTTCAGGGGCGTGTATTAACTACCAATTTGGTAGTTAATGGTAGTAATTGGTAATTAGAATTAATCCGAGAACTTGGTACGGGTAAGACGTAATAGTTGGATACATAGAACCGATGTTATTGCGGACTGTTTAATTGTGGCGTGGCGCGTTGTCTATGGCGTGTAAAGTTCAGTAAGTCCATAACCAAGTCGGAAAATAAATACAATGAAAGAACTAAATTTATACGAGATATATTTTGACGTTTACGAAGAATATGGTAAACTAAATCAACACATAGTTATATTAATGTTGCAGAAAGTTAGACAATATTACCTTCAGCGAGATATAGAACATTGGAAAAAGCAATTTGAACATAACAGCGCAGACATAAAAAAAGGTTTTGATAAATTATTAGAGTTATTGTAAGATGAAACAAATTAAAGGAACTACTATAATGTTAATAGGAAGTATTGTATTGATAAATCTTTTGATATTAATGCCACGTGAACGTTTCTTATATGTAGCAATTCCTTTTATCATCTGCGAAACTTCTTTAGCTGTATTTTTCACTTTATACAACGCACATAACAAAAAGTATAAAAATGATACTACACTTAATTAATTAAATGGTTCATAAAACTAATGTTAGTGCTAGGGCGAAACACTTGGCTAGATATAAAGGTTCTAAAGTAATTGCAACTTCAAAAATTGTCGGGGGTAGACGAGTTACTACAACTTCTTCAGGCAGGACAACAACTTCAACGTTAAGCGGTCAAGACCGTGCAAAGTTTGGCGGTGGTTCGTCAAGTGGTTCAGCAGGTTCACGGACGAGTACAATAACCCAACAAAAATTAAAATATTATGTTAATCCTTCAACTGGGCAAACTACTTTTCGTACGGTGGGGCAATCCAGTGCAGGCTTAGTCGAAGTAACTAAAGCTGACTACGAAAACCCAACTCAATCTGCTTCTGTCAAAAATGCAACTCGTCAATGGCAAGCTATTGAAGGTCAAAGATTAGCTGATAGGCAACAACAACAAGCAGTAGCTACAAGTGGCGGTTCTTCTTTAGTTCCAAGTTCAGTCAGAGATAGGGAAGTTGTAACTGGAACGCAAACTATATCAACGCAAAGTAGGGAAGGACAACCTGCACCGACAACATTACAATCACAACAAGACTCTTCTAGTAAAAAGTTTGGTGGCGGAGGCAGTTTCGATAAAAGTGCGGGTAAAACTGGCTCGTTCGATACTGGCAGATATACCACGGAAGAGTTGAATTTCCAAGTTAAAGAAGCAAAAGAAGCGCACGAACGAGTTGAACTACAAAAGAAGAGTACACGTTCAAGTGCAAGAGCCGACGTTAAATTAGGAGGAATATTACCAGGCGGGGTCAACCGTAACGATGTTAAATTAGCTAAAACTTACGATCCTACAACTGGCGGACTTAAAGCATGGGAAGGTAAGACTACTGAACAAATATTTACTTTTGATACTGACAAAGTTTCACAAAAAAATTTACAAGTGTTAGGTTTAAAAGTTAAAGCTGAAAGAGGTACAGTTAAATTACAAACTGCACGAAGACAGCACGAGTTCGATATTAGTTTAGATAGTAAGAAATCGCAAGTTGAAGCGCAAAGACAAAAGGAAGCTGACGTGATATTTGCTTCAGATAAATTTAAGAGTGAAGTTGAAAGCGGTGTTGCAACTCAACGAGCCAAAGTTGAAGCCGATATTAACGCGAAACAAGTTGAATTACAAAATAGAGTTAACGTGCGTGACATAACTTATGACGAAGCTTTAAAATTAAGTGACACATTTTATAATAAGAAACAAGACGAACTTAACTTAGCATATCAACAATCAGGAGTTACCGCATTTAAACCGTATCAAGATAAATTAACTGCACGTAGCCAGGCTGATTTGGGAACGTTCGCTACAATAAAAAGTCAACAGTTATCTGACAGACCAGTTGACGCAGATATACTACAAAGAGCAACTGAATTTAATGTTAAGATTAAAGATGTTGATAGATCTAGTCGTAGAGGATTAAAAGAGAAAGTAGGTTTTGAACTTCAAGATATAGGTCAAGCGTTTGGGCGAGTACAAGATACAATAGCAACTCCGACTACCAAGAAACTTCCTAACCCTTTCAAAACTAAGACTTTTAAAAGAATACAAATGTTTGCTGGCGGTGACGATAAAACTGTATTTAACAAAATCTCACGAAATCAGTTTGCTAGTTTTAGTATAGCTTCAGGTGCAATAGAACAAGTCCGTGAAAAACCTTTAGAGACCGCATTGTTTTTCGGGTTAGGTTATGCAGGCGGTGCAGTATCTAGTAAGATCGGCGCAAAGAGTTTACAACTTGCAGGTAAATCTGCTGTAGCTTCAGCTAAAGGTTTAGGCGGAAGAGCGTTATTATATAGCGCAGGCGCAAAAGCAATCACTGTCGGTCAAGTTGGTGTTTCTGTTGGCGCGACTGGTTTATACGGTGCGCAAGTACGTACTAAAGTTAAAGCTGAAGATGATTTTTTCGCAAAAGGAGAAATTGTTGGTAGCGAAGGTGTTAAAGCTTTAGCGTTATTAGGCGGTCAAGCTACATTTCAGTCAATTAAAACAACTAGACAAACTCGTGAATTTGATAGAGTTGCAACTAAGTTAGTTGCAGAATCAGCAAAAAAAGCTAAAGCAACTTCAAGAACTAAAATCATTTTGGATAAAGATGTTAAGATTAATTTTGATACTAACATTAAAGCTGGTGGCAATCAATACGCTGACGGCAGAATAAGATTGAACGTTCCAACTTATGATCAACCAAAAACAACTTTTAAAATTCCTAGTTTAGGTAAACGAGGTCAAGTATCAATTCCGCGTAGTCCTTTTAGATCTTTTAATAGAGCTACTGGTATAAATGGTGGTTCAAGTCCAATAGTAGATATAATAACTTCAAAAAGTGTAGTTGCAAGTCAAGGAGGTTCAAAGTCTATTTTTTTAATACCTTCAATAGGATTAGGCGCGCCAAAAAGCATAGGTGTAGGCAACATAATTGGTAAAGTTGGCGTTAATTCAGGAGTTTCGGCAAGGACAGCAACAAAGAACTTTTTCAAAGCTAGACAATTAGCTAAAGTAACTACTTCAACTGCACCGTCACAATTAACTCAAGCAGGTACGGGAGGAATTTCAAATGTATTCAATTTTGCAATAACTACACCTTTAAGTGAACCTGCAACTGTGTCGATCCCTAGAACTAGACCAACACCAGATTTCGGTAATACAGTTCCAAAAAATCCTATTCCTTTCGTATTCTTCAATCCTAAAGGCGCTTCTTTCGGTTTTGATAGAAGGAAACGTAAAGGCAAGAAACTAAAACGTAAAACTTTCTACACTCCCAACGTTGAAGCAATAGTGCGTGGAATAAAGAGAAAGAAAGGTACAAAAACAAAAGCTTTTTACACTGGCTTTGAATTTAGAGGTATATTATAATGAAACAAAAAACATTCAGAGTTACAATTAACTCCGATAACAAAGAAATAGCTACAATGAAAATAAAAAAGCATTTCTTTTTAGGAACTAAAAGAAAAATCGTTAGTAGCAGATTACTATATAAAAAGAAAACTAAACAAAATCCTAGTTTATATAATCAATACGAATTTATTTACAAAGAGGGAAAATGAAAAACAACTGCAACAATCCGATGTTAACGAAAGTTATGGAAACTGACTTACCAAAAGTTGATTTATTAAACAAACCGTGCAAAAAACGTACTTTTGTGATTAAACAATGAAGAGGAATAAATAAGATGGCTACTGATTTAGATAAGACTAAGAACATAGTAGAATATTTGGAAAGAAAAAGTTTAACAATTGACGAGGCGGAGAATATTATTGATTATTTAGAAAGATTTATATGTTCTGAAAAGACCAAGAGCAGTATAACTAAAATAATTATGGGGGGACAATAAAATGATAATTACTAACTGGCAAACTATGAATCAGTCAAAACGTGAACCCTCGTGGATTAACACAGGTAATAAATTCTATGGCAAAGCGATCCATATAACCTATTCAAGTATAAAGGGAGATTATGTTGTTCAACCAAGTAAAATATTTAAAGCACCTAATAAAAGATTTTCTAATATAAATGGCGCTAAAAGATATGCAGTAAGAATTATGAAGAGGAATAAGTAAAATGGAATACAAAAAATACACTTATCGTGCGTGGTATGCATCTTTAGTAAAAAAATATGTAGTTGCAAAAAATTCAAGTACGTCAAAAGTATTTAACACAAAAACAGATATAAGTTTATTTTTACGTAATCAAGCAAAAACTCACAATAAACCTGGTGCGTCACAAGGACTTTTTTCATTAGAAAGACTAAATCACAATACTAGCTCTATTAATCCTGTGGTTGTTGCAAGATTATATAAATGATAAAGAAGAACTGTAAATGAGAAATCACATTGAGTGAATTTATTGCAATAAATGCAATATACCAACAATTTGGATATATGACCTCAATATGGTATTTGGCGATACCAATTTCAATTATAATCATTTATTTTTTAATAATGATAAATGATAGAAATCGGGGGCTCTCCCCAACCTAAAGGTTGGGGTATCTGCCAGCCCGATTTCTAGCATACCAAAAATTTCCGACCTAAAGGACGGGGTATTAAACCCCATTCGAAAAATTCCGGTCGAAATTTTTTAGTATAAAAAAAGAAATTATTTGAAGCAGGGGAAGACTGAATGAAGGCAATACATCAGAGAACAGAAGTATTAGAATTAAGCGATATAGACTTAATAGATGAATTAACTAGACCGAATCAAGATTACAGACAAATGGTTATAGAAGAAGCGTTAAGAAGAATATTAAAGAAATTAATAATGCATAATAAAAAGATTAGACGATAAAACCCATTTAGAGACTGAAAATAAGGAACAAGTAGTAGGAATCACCGTATTAAACTAAATTTCACGTCGACAAAAGAGTAAAACGTACGCGATTGGCATATCTTAGCAAAAAAGGCAGGCTATTTAGCTATAATGTATGTATAAATTATAGGAGGAACAAGAAAATGAAGAAAAAACAAATATTAAAGTTAAGATTTGATAAATCAGGAAAAGGAGTTGCAAAAGAGAAACCTTATTATGTATTAATAAATGATAAATCACATTTACGATTTAAAACAAAAGAATTAGCAAAAGATTACTTTAAAGGATTTCTTTAAATTAAAAGCTATTTAAACTTATTCTACTTATAGTATTAATAATATGAAAATCTTACCTAACCAACATCAACAACAACCCGAAATGCCTGAAGATGATCCGTACTTAGTTGAACCGCCAGATCTAGGAATGCAAGGGCAAGAGTACAGAGGCGGGACAGTATTCCCTAACCAAGATCAATCTTTCTTAAAATGGTTATTCAATTTTAAAGAAGAAGCGGTTAATCCTTTACGTCACGTATGGCAAGGGGATATGTTAGATTACGATACTAAACGTTGGGTTTTGAATAAAAGGAAAGATGGAACTTTTGTTACTAGACCATTAATGAATCAGGCTGGCATTAACTGGGGCATATCATTAATTGAATCTTATATGAATCCAGTATTTATTGTGACAGATTTCGATCTAAAGACTTACCATTTCACTATGCGTGAAGCTTGTAACGTGATATGGAATTCGTTATGTTTACGATATAAAGATTTCGCGTTACTGAAATCTGATATACCTAGGGTAGCTGAAGAAATTGAATCCAAGATTAGGGCGATACTTCGAGGTGCGTTAGATGACGGATATAGGAATTTCTTCAGTACCCAAAACCAAAACATTGAAACTAGGAATTTATCTAATCAAGGTCAACAACGTGGTAAAGGTGTAGTTGAAAGTTTACGTAATATGTTTAGAAAGACTGGGGACTACCCAGTTGATTATCCAGGAGGAAATTAAATTGAATAATGAGATATTAGATTTAAAAAGAGACGTTGAAACTTTAAAAGATACGATTGATACAATATTAGTTAGAGTTAAAAACTTAGAAAGAGGTATAAGATAAGATGGCAGTTGGAGGAATTAATGATATAATTATACAGGCGTTACCAATCATACGAAGTTTATTACTTGTACTTGGTGGCGGTGTTATGGTAGTAGCTATGGCTTACTACCTGTTCGTAATTAAAATGCGAAGGAAGTGGCACGTTACTTTATGGGAACAGAAAGCTGACGGTAAAATTCACGAGGTTGGGCACGATAAACTTGTCGAGAAGAAAATAAATAAAGGTAAACAAATAGTCTACCTACTTACTAAACGTAGCGTTGAAGTTATCCCACCACCTTATTCATCGATACATAGGTTCAAGAATAAAGAAAAGGTTAATTATCTTAGGATCAGGGACGAGTTCATACCGTTAGATAAAGTTATGAAAACCAACGTGAGTAAAGATAAAGATACCACCAAAACATGGATCAAAAGCTTACGTGAAGCTACAGCAAAAATTCGTACTATGAGTAAATCTGAAGTTGAAGCTCAATACGTTTACGCGCCGATCAACGAAAAGTTATGTGCAGGTTTAATATTTCAACCTATGGATTACGACGTTAACTTAATGCGTATTCATGCATTAGATAACCGTGCGAAAATATATACTGACAAGTTAGATTTTTTCAGTACGTACGGGCAGATCATAGCTTTGGGGTTAATAGTAGTATTAATAATTGTAGTCATGTATTTCAGTTACGATTATTCTGCGCAAGTTATTGGCACAGCTATGGGTAAAGCTGACGCGACATTAAAGTTAGCTGAACAGGTTGCTCTCAGAGTTGCAAGCGGTGGCGTAGTTCCGCCAAGTTAAATTTAATTAACCTTTACTTTCTTTATTTTTTAAAATATTGGTAAAAGTATAAAAATGGCGATACCTAAACATAATAGAATGGCAAGAAAATTCCCTATTCTTATATTATTAATTCTTTTAATGTTACCTTTGGTACTTTCAGTTAAACCCGTTACGGAGGTATCACTCGGTTCGGGGAACGGCTATCAAATTGAATTTCCGCCTTATACTGTTGGAAAAATATCTACCGCATTTGAAATGCCTTTTCACATATTCAATTTATCTAACGGATTGAAAATTATTGACGCTAGTTGTTCACTTCACATTATGAATGGCGAAGGGGTACATATTTACGAGAATAATTCCGTTACTAGCATAGGTGACGGCGAATATGTATTCTCATTAAACGACACCATTTTTTCTATTACGGGGTGGTATTCTTTCACAGCTTATTGTAACAGTAGCACTTTAGGTGGTTTCGTAACACACCCATTCCAAATCACTGGCGACGGTATAGAAATTAATTGCGATAGTGGGTGGTACCCTATATTAATTTGTATGTTTATTATTTGTATGTTGCTATATCTAGCTTACAAAGTTGACGACAATTTAATGTTCGTGTTCTTGTTAGGCGCAACAATATTCGTGCCAGTTATATTAAGATTATCAGTGTTACAGATGTTATATGTTGGTGGCGACGCAAGTTCAATTATTGTAATGAATTTGATATTTACTTTAAGTTTGATATTCGTTTTCTGTATGTTCGCTTACGTGTTCATACAAACGTTTATGAAGTTAAAGGTACGTAAAGACGCAGAGTTTAGGTTCACTGACACGCCTTTAGGTCGTGCAAAGAAAACCAGCGCTGACAGGAAAGCTAACAAGAAAAAGTATAAAAGGTAATTATGGGACTAGCAATTAACGATAAGAAAATTGATATGGAACTTGGAAAAGTTGTTAAGAGATTACAAAATGAAGGCAACATCAAACACGTTTCCAAGACTGACGCTTTAAGGTATTTGTTAGGGATCAAGAAACAAGGTAAAAAGACCAATAATAACTGGAAGAAGTTATTTAAATAATACTATGAAATTTCAACCGTTACCAAAAAGATACAAAATGAATAAGAGCGCGCAAATGCGTGACCTCTTCTTTGTAATGGTAACGCTATTCACTATCGCGGTTACTATGGTAATTGCAGGTTACACCCACGTGAAAATCAGTGAAGGGTTTGACGAATCAAATCTACATAATAATGAAAGTGCAATAGCATTAGCACAATTCGATACGGCTTATGTGATTTACGATAACGTGTTTTTCTTTTTCATTATAGGTTTCATTATAATGTTATTGATCAGTGCTTGGTTCATACCAAGCCACCCGATATTCTTGTTCATTAATATAGTAGGTATATTGGTTATGATATTCTTGGGCGCGGTATTAAGTAACTTGTACGGCGAGATCATTGCCGAAGACGAGATTAGTGACGTGGCTAATACCTGGTTCACTAAAACAAGTTTCGCTATGACCAAGTTGCCGTTCCTTGGCGCGATTATGATATTCTTGTCAACTATCGTTATGTATAGTAAAGGTAAACAAGAGGGGACGTATGGTTAAACACAAATTTGGTTTTGGAATAGTAGTAATTTTGTTATTGTTAATGACTGTAGGTAGTGCTTTGGCTGTACCGGCAGGAGGCAGTTCCTACTGGAATTTTAACGGCAACGCTTATGACAGTTGGGGCAGTAATGATTTAACAGTAAACGGTGCAACCCAATCAGGAACAGTACCAACTTTTAATATCAGTGGAGACGGTGGAACTAATTCCTACGAATTTGATGGTAATGATGATTATTTATTAAAAGAATCGTTCACATCAATAGCTAAAGATAGAACTGTTTCTTTATGGTATAAAAGAGATAATACAAATAAAAATGCTTTTTTAGAATTTAGGAAAACAGGGGATAATGTGGGTTATTTATTATCATATAATGATAATGATTATGAAACAATTAGAAATTTTATGTATGACGGAAGTACGGCAGAAACTGCGACATATCTTATAGCAGATACTACGTCTTGGCATCATTTAGTTAGTACATATGATGGTGCAAATCTTAAATTATATGTTGATGGAATTTTGAGAGATACAGAACCCGCAACAATCACACCTTTAGTTTCGGATAAACTTTATATAGGTAACATAGACGGACTCACTATGGATTATGATGGCTTAATTGATGAAGTTAAAATATGGAACAGGTCTCTTAATATAACGGAAATCCAAAATGTATTTAATTATAATGATATAACTGGCGCACCTGCAACTCCTTCAAATATGCAAATCTACGCGAACAACTCAGTTACAAGTTCAGGGATAACAACTTACAACGCAACCGTTACAGGGGTAGGTTTATTCAGCACAACTAACGGAACTATTAATACTAATGTATCTAGCGGAACTTACACCATTGAAGTTTGTGCGGACGGTTACGCGTGTAACATAACTGTAGGACACGACGCAACTACTGATCTGTACGCAAATTTATTAAATTCTACTGTGTACTGGAACGTAAGTTTTCCTGCAATAACTAACCTAGAAAATAACGGTACGCACTACCTAACTTTCAATTTATCAAATTATGTAGTTAACCCAGACGCGGACACAGTAACTTATACTATTAGCGCAGAAACTGTATCGGAAGTTAATTGCGACATTTACAATTTAACTTACATTAATTATACTATGGCTGAAGATTATAGTGGTAACGCAACCTGTACAATTAGAGCGACTGACGCAAGCGGGAGTTCAGATCAAATATTAAATATTGAAGTCTTAAATGTGAATATGTCAATAACTTGGGACTCACCTAGTACAACACCTACACAATATAACCAAACATTTATAGAATTGTCTTATAATATAACCGACGATTGGGTTAATCAAGCTAATTGTACTGTCCTTGATACTAACTCAACCAATTACGGATCATTCATTTATAACACAGGTACAACTAACAACAAAATTAATATAACCCTGAACGACGTAGGGAATTTTAGTGTGTACTTAGAATGTAACGATACAAGTAATGTATTAAACGATTTCAATTCAACTATAACTGTAATACATATAGATAGTGTCCTTCCTACAATAGTAACCAACTACGTTAATAACGGCATTTACTTATTCAAGAATTTTACTGCACAGTTCAATTTCTCTGATAGTTATTATTTGCATAGTTATAATGTTAGCATAGACGGAATTGAACAATGCGGGCAGAACGGTATCAACGGAACAACTGCAAGCTGTTTACTTAACGTAACCACTTTAGATTGGAGTGTAGACGGACACACAATAACGGTAAGAGTAGCCGACGGACATACTTCAGAAAAACTTAAAGGCGACTATAAATGGAAAAACGGGTTATTCAATGACTACTTAGAATACGAAGTTTATAACGGCAACAAGATACGTATGGAAGGTTTACCAGATAGTTGGTTCGATGAATTTACTACAACTAAACATGAAGATAGATACAAATTTAAATATAAACCCAACACAAAATTAACTGAATATAGTTTCGACGTATTTTCTGAGATAGATAAAATTTATGTAGTTAACGACCCAGACGGCAAAAAGAAGTACGGCGGTCAATGGGCAATCATAGGCAACCACTGGTTAGATTATGCGGTCGACGGTTACGATACAACTACTAGCATAGAACAAATTAACGATTATCAAATTCGAGTAACTGTTAGCGGACTACCAGATACTTTAGAAGAGATAGAGTTTTCTTCTATAGGAGATTTAAATATTGTAACTAACACTTATTATTTTACTAGAGAAAATTATTCAGTTACTTACGAATCTGAAGTAATTGAAGGACAAACTCAAAGCATTGTACTTAACGTAACTAAAAATGGCGCAGTACCTTTAGTTTGTGCAGGTGGTTGTGACCCTGGAGAATATAACCCTGGTGCTTCCAGTACAAGTGCAACTTTATATTATAACGGTTGGACGTTAGCTCCTACTACTAGTGTTACTAGTGGTTTGGTTTATGATTTACATACGTTCACTTTTCTAACAAATAAGACTAGTAATAATGTTAGTGAAGATAGAGAGTTTTATTTTGATGTAAGATTTAGTGAAATACAAGAAAACAATACTTATGCAGAAAATACGACTAACGAAACACAAACTATCTACAAAATCAATCTACAAAATTGTGCGGATAACGCGAGTTGGGCTGAAGCTTTAAAGATATTTTCCATTGACGAAATTAGTAACGTAAATTTAGATAATTTAAGTGTAAATGTGAATTTTGATATTTGGTTTAGTTCTACAGGTAACGAACGTAACGTATCGTTTGAGTTCAGAGATTTAAATAATTATTCTCTTTGTATATTCCCTACGTGGACAACTTACAAAGTTGACGCAACAATAGAATATCAAGAACAAGAGAACGCATTGAATCAAACTTACGCACATCGTAAATACTTTTTATGGAATTATACTTTAAATAATAATACGCGTACAGTGAATTTATATAATATTGTTGATACTTTACCTAGCGACATAATTCTAAAAGTTTATGATAAAGTAACAGGTGAAAATGTACCTGACGCTTTCGTTAAGATATTACGTTACTATCCAGGAGAAAATACTTATCGTACAGTCGAGATTGAAAAAACTGACGCGCGTGGTCAAACTTTAGCTAAAATGCAACTTGCAGATGTGTTCTATAAATTTATTGTTGAACAATACGGTACAGTTATATTTGCTAGTACAAGCGTTGAGAAAATATTATCGACAACTAAATTAATCCCTGCGAGTATAAGTGACGACGTACTATTAAGTTTCAGTCTTTACGATAATGTAGTTTATAATGTAAGTTGTACAAAATCAACTCAAACGTGTAGATATACTTGGTCAGATGTAAACAATCTAGTACAAAACGCTACACTTAAAGTTTATAGAAAGAACGCTTACGGCAGGACTTTATTATATAATCATACAACAACTGCGGTGGCAGGATCAATGGTTTACGTAATAACAGAAAACATAACAGGTAACAATTACGTAGCTGAAGGTTTCATACATACAAACACCAAATTTAGTATATACAAACTTGGCGAAGGTTTCATTGTTGACAGCACAGACTTTGAAAGTTGGGGCGGTTTACAGAACCTATTCCCTGGAATGTTATTAATGATTAGTTTGATATGCGCGTTCCTAGACTTTGGGGCGATAGGAGTTATCATCGGAAGTTTAGTTGGTTTAATATTATTGTCCGCGATTGGTCTAATACCGATTACTTGGAGCGCAATAGTTACATTTATTATATTAGGAGGTTTGCTAATGGCAAAGATAAAACAATGACACGACTTCAAAATGTGATCATAAGTATTATGTTATTTAGTCTAGTTGTAACTTTGTTATTCGCAAACAGCGTAGCGATGTTTGACAATATAGGTATGAATAAAAGTTCGTATATGGGCGCAGAAGAAACTGCCCTATTTGCTGACGTTGACGTAGTAAACGAATTTAAAGACGAGATAACTGGATTAGCTAATAAAGCGCCAGGTGGTGCAGACAGCCAGTTACCTGAAGATAGTGAAACAACCGAAGGAAGCTTATTAAAAAGTGGTTTGGCAGTTATTAGTAGCGCAGGACGTTTATTATTCTCTGTTCCAAAAACTCTTATAACTCAATCAGGGATATATCTAGGTATTGATCCTCTATTCTTAGGTGTTGCAGTTTCAAGTTTAATGTTAATAGTATTGATATTATTAGTAAGTTCAATAATGAGGAATAAATTATGAGTTATAACCTAAGTGGAATGCTTGAAGCACAGAATTTAGTTGAGTTCGCGGTAGGTACTAACACAATAATGGGCGGATATTGGTTCGGTTATTTTGTGTTAGGGTTAATGTTTATTGTACCGTTCTTAGTAATGAAATTCCGTGGTATCGCAACTGCTGGATGTATGGCGGGCGCTTTATGGTCTATGTTCATGGTAGCCTTATTCCTTTTACCAATGGGACTAATAGACATCGTAACATTCTGGAGTACAGTATTGTTAGTTGGAGCGTTCACCTTCGTATTATACGTGAACGGCGGTTCAAACTAATTCTTTTTTTCTTTACTACTTCTCGTCTAAACCAATAAAAAGTATAAAAACAACCTAACCTATTCTAATCAATATAAAACTAATGTCCTACTCAGATTAAAAAGGACGAAGGAGGAAATCAAATGAAAAAAATGGATAATAAAGGTAATATTGGTGGAGTTCAAGGCTTCATTTTAGGTATTGTAGGTATTGGTGTAGTATTAACAGTAGGTTTAATCGTAATGGGCGAATTAAGAGACACAACTACAACTGGTTCACACGAATACAACGCGTCTAATGACATATTAGTTAAAATGGCGACTATTCCAACTTGGATAGGAATCTTAATTGTTGTAGCAATGGCTTTCTTAGTATTAGGATACTTCTACAAAGCACAGTAGATAAACTAAACTAAAATAGCTGGGTAGCTTCGGCTACTCCTTTTTTTTTAATCTAATTTTAACGAGGTAAAACACAAATGGAAACTGACGATATAAGCAAATTTATACTAGGCATAGTTGGCGCAGGTATAGTGTTAGTTGTCGGTTTAATTATTCTCGGTTCTTTAACAACAACTGTAGGTGACGACATAAGTACAACTTTAATTACTAACGAAAGTGTAACTTTCACTAATGCAACTCAAAAAGCATTATCATACACAAATTGTTATACTTTAAGTTGTTCAGCGGTCTATAACGACAGCGCAAATTCTGACCTCATACCGAGCGCAGATTATTCGTGTTCAACTAGCGGTATAACTATCACGACAGGTTTGAATTATACTACTCCTGCATACGTGGATTACAGTTGTAAAGAAAAATCAACCGCCTATAACTCTTCAATAAGTTACATTGAAAAGATGGCTACTATCCCAACTTGGATAGGAATATTGATTGTAGTTGCTATGGCATTTTTGATCCTTGGCTACTTCTACAGAAAGGACTGAATAGTTAATTGAAACTAACTAAAACGATAACTCCCCAGAACAACGGGAGTCAATAACACTTTAAAATTATATTTACATAGAGCTTGCGACGTTTTCTCTCCGTTAGCGTTGCATAGTTCTTATCACATTCACAAGGAGGATCATTATGAAAGAAACAAGAAAACTTAAAAGCAAGCCTAGAGGTTACTAAATTGAGTTTAGCTTACGGAATAAAAACGAAAAAGACTGAAAGAATAATTACTATAAAACGACCGCAGATCACACTTAAAAATGATAGGTCAGGTTATGGTTCGGCAAAAACAACGCCTTACACTATGTATTTAGACAATAAAATTCATAGAAGATTTAAGACTGAGGCGGTTGCAACAAAATATATAAAAAGCTATATTAGAAAAAGAAAAAAGTACGTAAACTCAAACGTACATTTTTAATTTTCTTTTTTTTCAACTAGTTCAAGCTTATAAATATCATTATTCCAACTATTCTTCACACTTTGTCTAGCTTTTTTAATGGACTTGCCACGATAATTAATTTCTATATCTGAAAATGTTATGTATTCAGCCATCTTCCCCATCTATAATCTTAGTTAATTGTTCATCATTAATATTTACATAATTAATAATGCTACCTAATTTTGGTTTAACATATTTAGATATGAAATTGTTGAACTCCTTTTCTTCATAAAATTGCAATAACACTGTTTTTTCGGTCATTGTTCAACACATCCGCAACCTTCACAATACATAACTATCTTTTCACCGTACCACATCTTCAATATTTGTTTCTTGAAATTATGGTTGCAAACTTTATACTGTGGTACTAATCTTATACTTGTACGTGCTTCTTTCATATTGTCACCTCTTAAAACGGACTTTGCCAACCATCGTTACCGCTGAACGGGTTACTATCCTTTTTACTTTTATTCAGTTTAGCTTTCTTCTCGTTGATCTTGTCACGTTTCTCGGCAACAGCTTCCTTCTTAGTCATTAAAGCAAGTTTCGTGTCTAACCGCTTCATCTCTTCTTCAGGGCTAGAGTAATTCTTGAAATCTTTGATGGCTTTACTTATGCCTGCCCCTATACGTTTAATGATACGTTGTAACTCGTTCTTGGCGTTATCTAGTTTAGTTTCTGTTGTTTCTTTCATCGTTTCTTAACCTTATACTCGCTAAGTATCTTCTTAACAACTTCCTTCTTATTACCCATCTTCCAATCCAATTTCAGATGTGCCAATTTCAGGTTAGTCTTGTCAGATATTTCTATGTTCATTTTTTTCATTTTTCAACCTCTTCATATCTTTTTCTCGCCATACACATTGACAACTTTTCAAATTATACTTTTTACATATAAGTTGTAATAAACTATTAAAATCATCAATGTCCATAGGTGAAGTCTTTGCTGTATGTTCAACAGCAAAAAAGAACGTCTTACTAAAGTTATCTATTTCTTCACTACCCCTATTATTCGGTTCTCTACTCACCTTTTCAACATCTCCTTATATAATTTATATTGCTTTTTTGTATAAAGTGAAGTTGCTTTAATCCTACCAGGTTTATGTTCAACCATCACACGCCAACCTGAAACATTTTCACAATCAATATGTACAAACCCAAACTTAACATAAACATGTTCAACAAAATTACTGTACAATTCCGGGTCGTCATAATTATCTTCTTTAACAATATCTCTGCATTGTTCAGCTGTGTAATGACCGCCAAAAACATACAAATAACCGTCATCGTCAGTGTTTATTTTATCATATTTATCTTCCCAAGTCATTCTAACACCAGCCTGAATTTATCTAAGCTATTGCTGATATTAACAAGCTTCTTAAAAAGTTCGTATCTATTCACTTTAATTGTTCCTCGCGTACTTCCTATCCAATGTTCGCGCTTTTATGCAATCGTGAAATAGGTTAGTTATCTTAGCCACATCTACTTCGTCTTGAATTAATACATTGTTTTTAGTCATTTCATTAACTCCTCAGCGTGTTGCCTGAAATGATCAAAGAATTTGTCGCTGTTCTTCTTAATGTCGTCCCACATACTTTTAGATAGTTCTGCAAAGTTAACTGCGTCGTGTTTCATATTTAATTTTTCATTCATTGTGTTCAACCTCTTTAAGTAACAAGTAGTTACTTCTTATTACTTATAGTTATACTAAGTCATATATAAAGGTTTCCTTTCTGCGGAACATATATAAACTTTGTCGTGCATACTATAATATATGAAGAAAGAAGAGTATATGATATTGAAGCGAAAAGGAAGGAAGGGCTATCAATTACGTAACACGGCATACGCTGTCGATAATTCGCGGGTTGATAGTAAGATCGATAGTATTGATAGTAAAGTTGATAGTAACCAAAAAAAGAGTTTCTTTCAAAAACAAACAGCAGATCCAGTAATAATTAAAACAAGTAAACGTAAGAAATTATTCACTACTTCTCAATAATAGAGTTTATGACCCTACTACTTAATGTAAATAAAAGTTTAAATAGGTAAACGATTCTTAACACTTTCACGCGAAATAAAGTTTAAAGAAAAAACGGAGATGGTGTAATATAACAAGTTATAAATTAAAAAAATATAGAGGTAAAACATATTATCTTGAAGAATGGCATTTAAAGTGGACGCAAAGAAGTGAAGATTTAGGGCTACAAATAAGGAAAGTTAATTCTGACGGTGACGACTCGTCATCACAAATGTTACATTATTTAGGACAAAAAAAAGCTGGGCGTATCGCTTTAAGCGAATTAGATCCAACTGAACAATTCAATTTATATTATTCTGATAGAAGCTCAGAAAGGCTTAGTAAAGAAGAATTTTACTCTAGGGCTAATGACGGGAAAACAATTTTGAAAAAGTGGATAGTATTAGATTTAGATTTTGAACATAAAGGTATAAATCTTAGTGATAATAAAAATCCTTTGATTGACGTATTTAAATTATTAGATGTTGCTGAGTTTAAGTACACTTGTTACTCAACAGAAGAGGGTAGAGGAATAAAAATATTATTATCTTTCAAAGAATTATTGCATCGTGCAGATTATTTAGAAACTAAAAGAAATTTAGTTAATTATTTTCGTGCATTAATTCCTGAAGCAGAAATAAAAACTGAAAATACTAATTGTACTTTGTTATATCCTTACAAACCGGGTGAAGCAAGGTTACACGCAAAAACAAATAAACCTATAGAAATAATTCATTATACAGGTTACAACAACGAAATTCCTGAAGCGTGTTATGCCATATCAAAAGATAAAAATGGTATACAAGGAATAAGAACTAAAGTAATAACTTATTTGTTAGAAAAAAAAGGAGATAAAGCTTTTGAATTGATTGCAACAGAATTTCTAAACAGAAATCAAATTTATACTATAAGAGGGGACGACAAAACTGAAATGTGGCTATACATTGACGGAATATACAAACCGCAAGGTAAGTCTTATATTAAAGAATTTATCAGACAAATTATGGGTGTAGCTTATACTACTCAAGTCGTAAATAAGATTATTTGTAAAATTGAAGTCGATACATTTATTGAAAGTAAAGATTTTTTCAACAGAGACACAGAAAATCCTGAATTGATTTGTTTACAAAATGGTTTATTTAATTTACTTACAAGGGAACTTATGCCGTTTGATTCGAGTAAGATATTCTTCAATAAGTTACCTATCAGTTATGACCCTGACGCGAAATGTCCCAGCATAATTAAATTCTTTGGAGACGTAATTAGGAACAAAGAAGATGTTAAAGTATTGCAAGAATTATTCGGATTCGTACTTTACAGAGAATATTTAATCGAAAAGGCGTTTATGTTTAGCGGTAATGGTCGTAATGGTAAAGGTAAGACAATCAACCTATTAAAGAAGTTTATAGGTGATAATTGGTGCGCAATACCTTTACAAGATATAGGCACAGATCAGTATGCAGTTAGTGAATTGTTCGGTAAGTTAGTTAACCTAGCAGGAGACATAGATAGTAAGACTATGGCTAATACAGGTTTATTCAAAGGAATTACCGCAAGAGACCCTATTTCTGCCCCACGAAAATTCTTACCTAGACTAAATTTTGTTAATTACGCCAAAATGATATTCTGTGCAAATGAATTACCTGCTGTTAACGATATGAGTAAAGGTTTCTGGGAAAGATGGAATTTAATAGAATTTCCTTACACTTTTGTGGGTCAAGAAGAATTAATTAACATTCCTGAAGAGGACAAGTGGAAATATAAATTAAAAGATCCTAACATTATTAATAAGATTGCTACTGAAGAAGAGTTAAATGGTTGTTTAAATTGGGCTTTGGATGGTTTAGATAGATTATTAAAAAAGAAACAATTCAGTATGAGCAAGAATACTGAAGCAATTAAAGAGTTTTGGATTAGGAAAACTAATTCATTTAGAGCTTTCATAAGTGACTTCATAATTGAAGATTGGGATAGTAAAATACTAAAAGATGATGTCCGAAAAATGTACTCAATGTATTGTAGAAACTATAAGTTGAAACAGTTAGGTGAGAAAACAATAAAGGATGTTTTTAGTGAAATCGGTGTCGACACTGGGCAGTTAAACCGCGAAAAAGGAGGCGAAAGAGTTTGGAATGGGTGCAAATTTGGTGTCCCTGAAGAATTACAACAGGTAGACACGATTAACGTGCAAAGGTTGGTAAGTATAGACGCCATAAATAAAAAATTTAAAGAAAAAATAAAAGATTCGTCACAGGCATCACAGGCATCACAGGGTATTCTCACTCTAATAAAAAAAAAATTTTTTTCTATAGAGTCAGAATACCCTGTGATGCCTGTGATGCCTGTTACAACTATTTTAAAAGATATAGATTCAACCAAGCCTTTTTCGGTTAATTCTTTACTAGAACATAAAGGTCTGAACATAGATATTGTATTTAAAGAATTGGCAATATTAATCAAAGAAGGATCTATCACAGAAATAAAACCGGGCGTTTATCAAAAGGTGATTTAAAATGATTTACAAAACCTGTAAATGCGGACAATACCATTTAACTACGAATTATAATTCGGACGAATGTCCTAAATGCTACAATAAGCGAGTTCATCCGCGCGCACATCACAAAATTGTTATTAGAGTACTAGTAACTGCTATGGATTGCGGGCTTGAACTTGAAAAAACTGATAACGGAGTCTTAAATGTCAATTAATAACAAATACAACCGAACTCAGCGTAGGATCTCGCTAAGAATCAACTATTACAAGACACGAATGCTAAAACTACGTAAAAGCTATTTAGAGTATGATTTAAGAGTAAGCGCGTTGCGAGTGCAGTTAGAGGCGTATAAATCAGAACCATGCCTTAGAAGGAGTTTAAATGGCTCTACTAAGCCAAAGTACAAGGAGGAACAACATAATGATAGACGTTAGTAATATAAGAAAGAAATACGATCTAATTTATATTGACCCTCCTTGGTCTTATGATAAAAAGGTAGGACAAGGAGTAGCCGACAACGTTTATGATACAGTACCGTTAGAAGATATAAAAAATATACCTATAAAAAGTATGTTGAAAGAAGACGGAGTAGTATGGTGTTGGGTAACATTTCCGATGTTATTAAAAGAAATACCTGAACTTATTGAAGCGTGGGGTCTAGACTACGTTACTGTTTGCTTTAATTGGATCAAGTTGAATGATAATGGTACTCCTTTTTTTGGTATAGGACATCACACAAAAAGTAATGGCGAGATTTGTATAATACTTAGGAAAGGTAAAGGGCTAAAAGTTATTGATAATACAATTAGTCAAGTAATACTAACTAAAAAAGATAGGCATAGTAAGAAACCACACATTTGTTATAGTCGTTTAGAATGTCTATACGGCAATAAAGATAGATTAGAAATGTTCGCTAGACATAAAAGAGAAGGCTGGGACGTTTTTGGAAATCAAATACCAAAAGATACTCAGATTATACTAAAATAAACATAAGAGGTGTTTAGATGATAAAGAAAAAATGTGGCAGGTGCGGTAACACTTACTTAACTTTCCGCCAGATGAGTAAAACTTGCCAACCTTGCATACATTTCAAACGATATATGCGTAACTGTTCGCGTTGTGGTAAAGTGCATTACACGAAATACCGCTATAGCAAGATATGTCCAGATTGTAAAATGCGACCACTAAAACGTAGTACGCAAAAGGTTTATATATTACCAAATATAACTTAATGTTAAAGAGGCTAAAATGAAATTAAAATATTTTAAATTAATGGATAAAGAGGAACGTGCCGAGTATGACTATAGAGTTTATAAGAAACTTATGTCGCGTACGGCTTATAATGATATAAATTCTGCAATCAATATAAGTAACTTAATTTTCATTTCTATGTTGGCTTTATTTATGTTAGCTACGTACGACAAAGGACAATACAGTCATCTAATCAATGAAAATTTAACTGGCTTTTTTAAAATGATTACATGGGTGTGCTATTATTTAGTTTTTAAAATAGGATATTCATTAATAAAAGAACTATATCTTTGGTATAGAGAATACAAGATTGTTAAGGCAGTCAAACGAAAATATAATTTAAAGAACGGAGGATTCAGAAAATGGATTACAGACAAGAAAAAGAAAAGTTAGTTGACAAAAGTGAATATCTTAAATTAAAAGAAGGTAGTCACACAGTATTATTTTTAGGCGAAGGAATTGAAGTTACACGTACTTTTAAAAATGATGTAGGTGTTGACGAAGTAACTCAACGTATGCAATTTCCGGTTGAAGTTAAAAAAGAACTTAGCACATGGGAAATGTCAATAAGTACAGCTAAGGCTAGTTGTTACGGGCAATTAATGGTAATTGGTGCAAAAGCTAATACTTTAATTGGCAAATTTATTAATGTAATTGTTCAAGGTACAGGTAAAAGTAAACGTTACATTATCCCTGAAGCATTGGAAGAAAATAAATCAATTAACGAGGAAATCGTAGCGTAGAACATCACGGTTATTCTTGGTACGTATTCTTGTGTGTTTGTCATGAATTTCGCTTCGCGTATCAAGATTAATAGTGAGCGGGCAGGTTGGTCTCGTTTAACCTCTTTTCCTCCCTGCTACCTAACGCTCACTTCATAATCTAACCCTGCCTGGTGCGTTTCAATCACCTAAGGTTTTTTGCTAAATCACCCTTTTTTTGGCTGGGTTGGGCTACCCTATCATAAAAGAATAAAATTATTTAAACTAAATTACCTTTTCACATTAACACCTCGAATAAATACATCGCCTGAAAATTTAATTTATGACTTCAGGTAGTGAAATATTAATATTGTTATGTGAAAGAGAAACCAACTGTTGGGTCACTTTAATAGAGATACGTGACTTGATGATATTGGCAAGTATCGGCACGACTAAGGTTTGCCGTAAAGTACGTAAATTATACGAATTTGGTATGTTAGAAATGAAAATAGATAAAATTAATCGAAACAGTAGAAATCAGGCAAGAAAACTTTATCGTGTCAAGGAGGATTAAGAAATGGAAATATTTAATACTGAAATTGACACGGATTTAGTAAATATAGTTTTCGCGTGTTTTTGCGGAGTAATGTTAATGTTATTATTAGGAGGCGGTGCAAGTATGATTATAGGAGAAGATACGCCTTTAGAAAGTTGCTTTACTCAATGTAGGCACACTTTTAATACAATGGAATATAGGGCAAGTTGCACAGACAATTGTATTAATTCTGTGAGGTTATGTTCAAGTGGATAACGAACAAATTGCTAAATTAAAATTAGGCATTACAATCATAGCAGTGTGTATGCTATTCTTTGGGTTAGGCAGTTGGTACGCTTATGACCAAGCCAACGAAGACGCTAACCAGTTTGTAATAGATAATTGCCAAAGTTTTATTAATACGCCCCAATACAGAAGTCACGCGATGGGCAAATATTTATATTGGAACGGATCAGGATTTGAAGAGGTTAAGTCAAATGACACAAAGTAAAGCGATAATTAGTTTACAAAAATATATTAGAAGAATGGAAAATCAAGATACTTTCCTAAGTTTCGCATTTCTGTTAAATACGGGCATTGGTGGTTATTACACAATCAATATGTTACAATTAATGATTTATAATGTTCAGCCTAGCTTATTTTTTTTGTTAGGTGGCATTTTTATAATTCTTATGTTTGTTGTTATTATTCACGCAATAAAACAGATAACTACAACTCAAGTTGACGCAATAAATCATTTACGGAGATTAACAGATGTCAATTAAATCAAAACTAAAACACTGGTACACCAAACCCCGTAAAGGTGGTATGTTCGACTTTATGCAATGGGTGTTAACAGAACCGAAAGCTTTCAGGGTAACTATGGTAATGGGTTATTTCTCGGGTACGTTCATATTCGGCGGGATGACTATATTAGGTTTCGTTTACAACTTTTACGGAATTGTAAAAGTACTTAATGGAGTTATGTTTCTTTCAAGTTTGTATAATATAAAAAAATATTACAAGAACCGTAAGTTGTGGCGTGAAACTGATATGTGCATTTACGACGTTGTAATTGGAGGTAAGATAAAATGAGTGAATTACATAAATGTGTTTGTGGTAATGATAAGTTTGAGATTAACGAACTGTGTAACGGGAACGTAGTTATGTTCTTATGCGCGAAATGCGGAAAAAGCACAGATAAGTATAGTGGAAATTATGAAAAAGTAGAAGGTGAATAATTATGGGTCAAATTGATAAAACTATGAAGAAGGTGGCTGAAGCTAGCCAAGAAAAAGTTAAACATTACATTAGTAATTTAATGGCACAGAACCAGACCATAATAGAAAATCAAAACGAAATGGTTGATTTAATGGGCAAGATTTGCGATAAACTCGGAATTGAAACCGAAGTTGAAGAGGTGGAACAAAATGATAGCACTTAAAGAACAGTTTAAAAATCATTTAAAATATACTTTTAAAACTAAAAAAGAATTACTAGAAATGCGAAATGCATGGTGCCTAATTATGTCCATTGTTGGAGTAGTTCAAGTAGGATTATTAGTTGCAGGCTTTGTTGCAACAGTTAACGAAGATTGGATACAAGCAGTAAAACTTACTTTTACTGCTATCATGATTTTCATACCTGTTATGATATTAAGTCGCTCAATACTTCACATAAACGTAAGATTAGATCAACGTGTATGCACTTTAGATATACTTAACAAAGTTGAAGAAGTAGAAAATAATGTTAGATATTTTCGTTTAAGAGAAGTATTGGACGAACAAAATAGGAGGGAGAAAAATGCCAGAAAAACAACCAAAAAAAGAACAAAAAAGTGAACCAACGTTAAATTTCAGTTTAACCTACGACGAAGTAGTTGAACGTGCAAACATGATCGAACAAGATAACGATTTTAGATTGTTTAACCAAATTGTACGTGGCGAAAAGTTAAATGCAGAATATCAGAAATTAGCTAGTTGGTTAATACAACAACAATCACAACAGAAATGATGCTATGAAGATCGCAATTTATGTTACTCAAGAACAATTAAGCCTATTGTATGAATCCAACAAATTAGATAAATTATTATGGAAAGAGCATAACAAAATAGTCCGAACTTATTTATCTGATACTTTAACTTATGCTTTGGAAGATTATTTTAAAAAGCTTAACAAAGAGATAAATAAATGATAATATTAACCCCTACTTATATTATTTGGGCTGTCGTTGCCTTTATGATATGGTACGGGTGGGATTTAGGTAATTAACAGAGGTAACAAAATGGAAGAATAAGAATATAGGTGAAAAAATGATGTTAAAATATTGCGGAGTTTGCAATCAAATGACTAACCACGAAGTTGACGAAGTGAATTTATGGCAATGCTGTAAATGTAAAGATAACGGATTTTGTGAAAAAAAAGAAGTTGACGACGAGCAACGACAAGACGCGCAGAAACAATTTACAGAGAAGGACGCAGGAGTTTTGGAAAAAACTTTAAAAGAATATAATGATAAAGAAAAATTAATAATAATACATTTCTTAGGGAAATGCGCGAAGAATAGTAAAAATGAATAGAACAGAATTATTAGAACTGAAGGAATCTGAAGAACGTATGAAATCTGTTTTACCTATTATATATTGCGTTGTATGCGCAAGTGAGATTATGAAATTATTAGACGAGGTTGAAGAATGAATAAAGAACAATTGCCCCTGATAACTTTTAGTCCTGACGTTTTTGGACATATTGCTATGATGTTAGATGTAAAAGAATTTAGTTGTAATTATTGTGGCAAAAAAATCACTAAAGATAATGTTGGCGGATTTTACAATTTTGGAAAAAAACAACTATTTTGTAAAGATACCTTTTGTTTAATCCAATTTGTCCAGGAGACAGAAGATGACTAAAGACGAAAATCAAACTTGTGACGCGTATTTTAATGGAATCGATAACTTAGGAACTTGTGATACTACTTGCAATTATTATAATATTGATTGCCCTTGCAGTAAAAAGAATAAAATGAATATACTTAATCAAAAAGTATAAATACTTATTGCCTTCCATATACTTTATGAAAAAAAGATATACCTGCGAAACGTGTGGCAGGCTGTTTTATCCAAGAAAAATATTATTGAAAACTCGCCCGTTCGTGTGCGACCCGTGCTTTATTGAAACGATTACGCCAGTTAGACAACGTAAGGCAGTTATATTGCCCGACGTCAACCCTCTAAACATTATTCCGCAGAATTTGAATCCGTGTCCGACTTTACTTGACTAAGCTTTTCACATTTTACATAAGTTTCATTAATATAAATACAATCTTTTTCCACATTAAATGTTTGACAACCCGCATATTTATTCTCATATTCTATCCTGGTATTAATATGTAAATAGGAATTTTCACTCATACATTTATCATATTGGCACCCTTTAAACATATCACACGCTTTTCTATCACTAAATTCTGTAATTTCCAACATCACAATAACCACGATTACCATAAAAAGTCCTGATAATAGAATTGTAGTAATATTCAACTCATTCATTTCACTTTCCTCCGTTTTGGTTAAACATTTCAGTCTTTAACTTAGTTTCAATCTCTTCTCGGCTAGCTGTAACGTAAATCTGTGTAGTAGAAATGTCTTTATGTCGTAACACTGACCTGATCTGTTCAAGATCGAAATCTAACTCTGTTCGTAAATGGTGTCCCAGAGCGTGGCGTAACTGGTGCGGGTGTACTTTACCCAAACCTATTTTATCGCAATGTTTACGTAATTTGTACCAGAATTTTCTACCCGAATATTTGATACTAGGATAATGGAACGGGTAAGTGTCATAATTGTATAAAGCTAAGTGACGCATTAGTTTAGTTGCGCAATCTTCGGATATGATTACATTGAACGGTGCGTTGCCTTTTCCTGTCCCTTTAAGCCGTCTTTGCGGGCAGTTGATACCTTTAATAGGTATATTCATAAGTTCCCTTAAACGTAGTCCAGTCTCAAAGAAGAGTTGTACGATTAGCTTCTCGAAATTGGGTAGCGTTTCTATGATTTGCAGTACTTCTTCGTGTTCCAAGTATTTAGCTTTTTCTTTCTTACCTTTACGTGATCTAGGCGGAGGTATCTTAATCTCCAGTTCTAGGTGTCGGCATATCGCCTTCAAAGCCGAACGGTTAACCACGTTATTCTTGTATTTAACTAAGTACTTGAAAATGTTTTCTTTTGTGATTTCGTTCCCAAATTCTTTCTGGTATCTTATGGCAACGTCCATATACATTCCCGCAGTAGTTGCGTTGGGGTATATAACTTGTAAATATATTTCGTAGTTGGGTATGTCTAGGTCAGTCATCTTCAGCCTCTTCAAAATCATCTTCTGCTCTAACTCCGCATTCGTCTTCTAGCGATGAACCACAATCAGGGCAACAGTACTCTTTACTTATTATTGTCATTTCAATATCCTCCTTTTATTATCTCATTAATATCCTTTCTGCCAAACCTACAGTACAACCATAAATTACTAAACACAGGAAACCACAAAGGGTTGTGAGTAATATTGAACTCGTGTTCGCATATCTCCCATCTAACTACGTTCGCTACGGCGAGGGCAGTTATGGTATTTTTTAATTTCATTGTAGCACAAAACCTATTATAGTTACAACTACGATGCCTACTATCCAAATTGTCAATGTTATCTTTTGGTCTTTGCTTAATTCCATTTCAATATCCTCCTTCTTTGCACTTAGTGCAAATCTTGTACTGACTATACCCGTCGCCTAAATCTTTGTGTGCTGTGTCGTTCATATCTTTGTATAGGAATGGGACTGGGCTTAAATTCTTCTCACCTACATTCTTCAAGCACTTGTCGCACTCACTTTTTTTATGTTTGAAAAATGTCACCACACCCACCTAACTGCTTTTTTTCTTTCTTCCACTTCCACAGTATTCTGTTTCCACTGGTATTCGTTCCAACCTAACAATTTCTTGAACCAACGCTTGGCGCTTTCATCTATGGTAATTTGTACGGGTTGCTTTCGCATATTCAATAATTTATAGGTTGTCATTTTAAACTATTATTCACCATTACTTGTTTCAAGACGTGTAGGCAACGAGTACTTACTCCGTTCTTAACACGTAAGAAATCGACTTTCATACGACTGTAAAGTATGTCGTCACTATGTTCGTCATAAATATCTTTCATTACTGCGTGAGGTAGTTTGTGCATTAACTTCAAACTTAACTCCTCGCCATCGTCGATTAGTTTAAAAATCATTTTATCAATTCTAGGGTTAGTACAATATTGCGCAACTATCTTATCTGAATCTTCGGTACACCATTTCTTGCTACCGCCGAAAGTCTTTACATTAACTTCTTTGAAAGCTTTACGTACGTATTTAGCGTAAATGCCTTTAGTGATGTTCTTGATAACAACGCCTTCTGCTTTTTGGTTAGGTTTATCTTTAGGTGCGTATCTGCTAACTGGTACAAAATCGTCATCTATCTTTGGCAAATTTAAACACTTACCTTCCCAAATCACAGGGACACTTTCCAAGCCTATTAAAGTAAATACATTTTCGGGTTGAGGCATAAATTTATTAATTTCTAACTCATAAATATCAAATCCTAAGAATCGAGGTATATTTTCCCAATCATAACTTAAACTATGACTGGTCATACATTCACCAAAAAAAATATATCCTTCATTAAACAAAGGTAAGTTATTTTCAAACAAGTCTCTAATATACGTAACGCAGTTCTTGAAGTTCTTTTGCACGTTAGTATCTTCGCCTTCGTCTGATGTTATTTGTTGAGTTCTGCTACCAAATATTAATTTATCTTTATGTCTCATAAATCTAAAGTTTGCACCATCAACCTTTTCCTGGACTACTATTATATCATCAGGGTCGGCGAATATATCTTCGTTCTCCTTGTCTCCTAATTGTTTAATCTTGGGGTATGTTTTGAATTTCATATCTATCTGTGCGACCTCAATCTATATAAATGTTTCTTTTACTTAAGTTAGGTTAAGTAAAATCAGTAATGATATATCAATTTGTCCCCCAAAACAATAGGGGATAACTGAAGTTTACCAATAAATAACAAATAACCAGAAGTTAACAGCGTTAACTTGTGTAAACTATATAAACTAAGTCCCGCATTATAATTAATTATGGGTTCATACGATACAGCTTCAACAAAATGGTCCGGAGATGTTTACTTTCTTAACCATATAAATTCTCTTGTTCAAGCTTACACTCTTGCCAATTATGATGATGACTTATCTGTTAAATTTGATACTTTAGTTATGCTAAAAACTATCATAACTCCAGTTATCAAAGCTGACTTTACTAAAGAAATGGACTGGCTAACTGAGAAGATATATTTGATTGAAGTAAAGAATCCTAATACTGGCGTGACTATGTCAGTCAATGTTCCTTTGAAACATATGGTTAAAACATATATGCAGAAAGTGTTAGAGAAAATGTTAGTTGAATTAGAAAAAGAAGGGATTTATACTAAGAAAATATTAGACCCGCGTGGTGCGATGGGCAATTTTGGTGGTAGTTAAATGGTAAAAGTTAGTGCGATAGATACTTATAAAAGGTTAGTTGAAATTAGAAAAGAGGCAATCGGTGACGCAGAAGCGCATAAATTAGAGTACGAAGATTTAATAAAAAATAAAGTAGGCGAAGTTGTTAAAGTTAGGGATGTACATTACCAAAAGAACGCTAAAAAGAATACTGAAATAAAGTACGGTTTTTATATGGACGGTTATTTGAAACATAATATTGACAATTTTTTAATTAAAGCTGTACAAAATAAATGGGATGGTAATATTTTATGTTTGTCAGGAGACACAGTAATACAAACCATTAATGGTAATATTGCTCTTAACGAAATAAAGGACAAAGAAATACACGTAAGAGCCTATGATTTTAAAGCAAATAAAAAAATACTAACTCCTGCAAAAATATTTAATACAGGGAACAAGCCAGTTTTCGAAATTACTTTACACGATGGTTCTAAAGTTAAAGCAACAAAAGAACACATATTTTTTGTGAATGAAAATCACCAAGTTGTTGAGAAAAAATTAGAAGAATTAAAAAAAGGAGACAAGCTAATATGCGTAAATTGAGGTAGTAGAAAGATGTATAGTCAAGAAATTACAGACATTAAATATGTTGGCATAGAGGAATGTTACGATTTACAAGTTCCTACTTATGAAAACTTTATATTAAGAAATAGTATATTGAGTCATAACTGTACTGGACTAGAGGGTGCAGGAAAAAGTAATCTATCGTTTACAATAGCTAAGTATGTGGACCCTACTTTTCCTGGAAGACCTATACCAAATACCCAATGGCGAAGTTGTGACAGAATAGTATTTACTCAAGATCAGTTTATGCACGCAGTTGATACCGCAAAAATAGGACAAGCTATTGTTTGGGATGAGGCTGTTCTCGGAACAAATTCTGGTGACGCTATGGCTGAAGCCCAGAAAATTCTAATTAAGAAGATGGTGACTATTCGTAAGAAAAGGTTATACCTTATTTTCGTTATCCCTAGTATTTTCATGCTTAGAATATACTTTGCAGTTTTTAGAAGTAGAGCATTAATCCACGCTTACACTCCTGACGGAATCGCAAGAGGCAAATTTAAATTTTATAGTTACAATTCAAAAAGAATGTTATTCTTTGCAGGTAAGAAAATGTATAATCAGGGCGCAGTACGACCAGACTTTATTGGTTCATTTGTTGATGTTGAGGGTATGTTTTTTGATACTCAAGAATATGACGATAAAAAAGAAGAAGCAATCAAATCTATTACTGGCGGAAATAGCAGTACAGATTTAAAAGAAAAGAAAAAAGAATATAAAACTGAATGGCGTAAATATGTTTATGCAGTAAATTATTATGACGCATTAAAAAATTCATTAAAATTGTCACGTAAAGAATTATTTGAATTAGGCACTAAAAATAATCCTTTCGCAGAAAAGATAAAGTTAAATTCGTTTTGTGTCGATCTCACAAATGTACGTAACAAACTTTTAGAAATGGAAGCTAATGACGAACAACGTCAACTAACTGAAACTGACGAGTTCTTGAAATGGAAAGCTGACAAGGAAAAGAAAAAGAAAGATTTAAAAAACTTAAAGGCGGAAGTAATTGACGAACCAGATATAACGCCTGAAGAGATTGCTGACAAAGACCGTGTGCCTAAGGAGACACAGGAACAGAAAGAAGTGATTGCTATGGATAACGAACGTGCGGAGTTAGTCGCCCAAGAACTGCAACCAATAAATTGAGGTAATTAAAATGTATGCAATATATGAAAAATATAAAAATGGAAAATTGAAGAAACACCCTATTGACGTAGTTCACAATTATGAAAGCGCAATACCTGATAAAACAAAGGACGACCACGCGATAGTTGGAATATCAGGAATAGGTTTGTGGTATAGTAAAACAAACGCAGTTAAAGATTGTGTAGAATTAAATTTGTTATGGGGTCGCGAAGCTTTTGTTTTTAAGAAAGTTGAATTAAAAATATTAGACTAACTGCGGAACACGCCAAGCAGGAGTTAGAGCCAGTTAATTAAAATGACAAAAGAAGTAAGACACTTAAAAAAATGTATTCGGGAAGGCATAAAAACAATTAGCGATAATACTTTAAAAGACATAGAAGCTTTAGAAAGTTTAAAACGTTGGTGTGCATGGGTTTATGCTGATTCAGAGAAAGTTATTAAAGAATGGAAAAAGAAAAAAAATGATTAAATGAAACCCTCTACCCACTAAAGTAGGTAGTTTCGAAAAAACAAAAGAGTTTAGGAGAGTGGTCATAATGAAATTTATGGGAAGTAAAAACAGAATAGCAAAAGAAATTTTACCTATCATTTTAAAAGATAGAAAAGAGGGGCAATTTTACATAGAACCTTTCTGTGGTGGTTTAGGAACTATGGATAAAGTTTTAGGAAATAGAATCGCTTCAGATAAAAATAAATATTTAATTGCTATGTGGCAAGGATTACAAAATGGAAGAACTTATCCAAGA
>Ga0222658_1000235_pt1 | contig 33221 bp, 32 predicted proteins | sample AntAcemetagen476_FD_179830 | JGI IMG/M metagenome (GOLD analysis project Ga0222658, IMG submission 179830) | Saline water microbial communities from Ace Lake, Antarctica - #476 | ecosystem: Environmental > Aquatic > Non-marine Saline and Alkaline > Saline | place: Antarctica: Ace Lake... | reverse complement strand
TAAAGAAGATTGATGATGATTTTTTGTATAATTTATCTAGATTGAATTCAGAGCTATCTCAGTCTAAAATTAGTATAGTTGGGGTTAGTAATGATACAAGTTTTTTAAATGAAGTTAATCCTAGAGTTAAGAGTTCGCTTTCTGAAGAAGAAATTGTTTTTCCGCCTTATAATGCTATTCAATTACAGGATATTTTAAAAAAAAGAAGTGAGGAGTCATTTAAAGAAAATGTTTTATGTGATGGAGTTATTGCTAAATGTGCTGCTTATGCAGCGAGAGTTGATGGTGATGCTAGAAGGGCTTTGGATCTTTTACGGGTTGCAGGGGAGTTGGCGGAAAGAGTAGGTGAGGATAAAGTAAAATTAGAACATATTGATGAAGCAAATGATAAAATTGAAAAAGATAAGATATTAGATGTTGTTGAAACTGGCCCGAAGCAATTTAAGGTAGTTTTGAATTCGATTATTTATTTATCAGAGAAAAGGAAGGGTGAATCTTTTTTTACTGGAGATGTTTATGGGCATTATTATGATTTTTGTATAGCAAATAATATAGATGTTTTAACTCAGCGTAGGATTGGGGATATTATTCAAGAATTAGAAATGTTGGGGATAATTAATTTTAAGGTTATTTCTAAAGGAAGAGGGGGTAGAATGAGGGAAATAAAGATGGTGATTCCTAAAAATACTCTTAGTAAAGTTAAGGAAGTTATTAACAAAACTATAGAGTATATGTAACTAAATGGAATCAGATAAAATTGTAAGGTTTTGTGCAGAGAATGATCTATTATTGGATAATAATGCTTTGAATTTTTTTTTATTAATTGATAGTGAATATATTGTTTTTAATATAATAAGTAAATTTAAGAATGATTTTGATAAAAAATTTATAACAAGAAAAGTTATATTTGAAAATAAAAAATATTTTAAGGATATTATTTTGGATTTAGATATAGAAGAATCAAAGAAGATTAATTATTTTAATAAATTAGAGAATTATTTTAATAAATTAGATAATAGGAATAAAAATGTTTTAGTGGAGGATTATGATATAATTTCTAAAAAAATTAATTTAGGAGATTTTGTAGAGCATTTTCGTTTTCGTTTTAATGAGATGAAAAATTATTTAATAAATAGAAAAGGTTTTGATAATATAATTTCGATAAATAAAATTTCAAATATAAAAAGTAAAAATTCAATTATTGGAATAGTTTTTGATAAAAAAATAACTAAGAATGGTAATATTTTATTAGAAGTTGAAGATTTAACTGGTAGAATAAAGGTTTTATTAAATAAAGATAGATTTTTGGATATTTTTGATGATATTTGTTTAGATTCAGTTATTGGAATAAATGGGGTGGGAAATAAAGAGATAATTTTTATTGATGATATTTTTTTCTGTGATTCAAAAATAGAAATAATAAAAAAATCAAATATAAATGAGTCTGTTGCATTTATAGGAGATATTCATATAGGGAGTATTTATTTTTTAGAGGAGGGTTTTGTAAATTTTATTAATTTTTTAAATAGTGGTAAAGATGAAGCATTAAATATAAAATATTTATTTATAATTGGTGATTTAATTTCTGGAGTTGGGGTTTATCCGGGGCAGGAAAATGAATTAAAAATAAAAAAAATAAAAGATCAATATGCTAAGTTTTATGAATTTATTAAAAAAATTAGAAAAGATATAGAGATTATTATTATTTCTGGAAATCATGATGGAGTTAGATTAGCGGAGCCTCAGCCAAAAATAAATAAAAAATATGCGGAGAATATTTATTCTATGAAAAATGTTTTTATTTGTAATAATCCTACAAATTTCATAATTGGAAAAAATAAAGATTTTTCTGGATTTAAAATTTTAGCTTATCATGGTTTTTCATATATGTATTATTTAAATAATGTTTCAAAATTTATTTTAAATAAATTTATTAATTCTCCTGAAAAGTTAATGAGTTATTTTTTGAAAAATAGGCATCTTGCACCAGATTATTCTTCAACTTATTCTTTTCCAGTAAATAACGAATTAATTATAAAAGATGTTCCAGATATTTTTATTAGTGGGCATTTACATAAAAGTGGATTTGATTATTATAATAATATATTAATGATTTCTTGTTCTTCTTGGGAAACTCAAACTCCTTATCAAAAAAAGGCGGGAATAGTTCCTGATTTTTGTAAGGTTCCTATTTTTAATTTAAAAACGAGAGAAATAAAAGTTATGGATTTTAATAAAAAAGTGGAGAATAAAAATGGAAATTGATGATTATTTTAAGAATTTAGAAGAAGATGTTAAAAAAGTTTATAGTTTTGCAAATATTGCAAGAAAAAAGTGTTATGATCCTAAAGATTATATTGAAGTTCCTTTGGCGCTTTCTATGGCAGAAAAGGTTGTAAATTTGATTTCTACTATTTATCCGCAAATTGTTAATGTTGGTATAGAAAAAAGAATTTTAGAATTAGAAAAAAAATATGGTAAACTTGATCCGACTGTTGTTTTTAAAATTTCAGAAGAAGTTGCCCTTGGTAATTTTTGTAAATTTAAAGATAAATTGGAATCTATGGATGCAGGAATTAGAATTGGTTTTTCTTATATTACTTTAGGGGTTGTTTCTAGTCCGATTGAAGGATTTACTGGATTAAAAGTACGAAAGACAAAAAAGGGAGAAGAATATATTGAAGCGAGTTTTTCTGGCCCAATTAGGAGTGCGGGTACAACAGCATCTTGTTTGGTTTTAATTTTAATAGATTATTTACGGGGAATTTTTGGGTATAGTAAATATGATCCAACAGATGAGGAAATTTCGCGAGTTATTTTAGAATTAAATGATTTTAATGATAAGGTTGCAAATTTACAATATTTGCCGACAGATGAGGAAATTATTTTTTTAATGAAAAATATTCCTATTCAAATTGCAGGGGAGCCATCTGAGAAAAAAGAAGTTTCTAATTATAAAAATTTAGAAAGAGTTGATACAAATAAGCTTCGTAGTGGTTTTTGTTTGATTTTTTCAGAAGGATTGGCGCAGAAGGCGGCTAAGGGGTTTAGACTTTTAAATATAGTAAAAAATAATGGAATAGATTGTAATAGTTTTGATTTTTTAGAAGAATATGTTAAAGTTCATAAGAAAAGAGAAAATTTAGAAGTTAAAAATAGTAGCCCGGTTTATATAAAAGATATTGTTGCTGGTCGTCCGGTTTTTTCGCATCCTTCTAGGTCTGGGGGTTTTCGTTTTAGATATGGTCGTAGTCGTTCTAGTGGTTTTAGTGCGGCTTGTGTGCATCCAGCAACTATGGCGATTAGTGATAACTTTATAGCAACTGGAACGCAATTGAAAATAGAAAAGCCAACTAAGGGGTGTATTGTTACTCCGTGTGATAATATAGATGGTCCAATTGTTAAATTAAAAAATGGTTCAGTTAGAAAAATAAGAACAAAAAAAGAAGGAGAGCAAATATATAAAGATGTAGAAGAAATAATATATTTTGGAGATATTTTATTTTCTTTTTCAGATGTTTTGAATCGAAATGAGAATTTAATTAATCCAGGTTTTGTTGAAGAATGGTGGAAATTATTTTTACCAAAAGAAGAAGTTGTTGATGAATTTAATTTATCTTTAAATGAAGCAATTAATTTAAGTGAAAAATTTAATATCCCGCTTAATCCTAAATTTATTTTTTATTGGACACAAATTGATAAATTGGAGTTTTTGGATTTAATTAAATGGTTGAGTGTTTCAGAATTTAAGGATAAGTTGGTTTTAAAAAATAGTTTAGAGTTTAAGAAAGGAAAAAGAGCATTAGAATTATTAGGAGTTGAATTTGAAGTAGAAAATGAAAAAATAATAATAGGAAAAGAAATTGGAAGAAGTTTGTTAATTAATCTTGGGATGGAAAATTTGGAAAGTTTAAATTGTAAAATTTATAATAAAGAAGGAGAGGTTTTAGAGATAGTAAATAGTTTTTCAAAATTTATAATAAAAGATAAGGCTGGTAGTTTTATTGGTGCAAGAATGGGGCGTCCTGAAAAAGCAAAATTAAGAAAGCTTCCAGGTAGTCCAAATGTTTTATTTCCGGTTGGAAAATTTAGAGGTAGACTTAAGAGTTTACAGGAGGCATGTAAGAAGAAAAATATAAGTGGAATTTTTCATAATTATTTTTGTACTAAATGTGGAAAATCTAGTGTATATTCTTATTGTAAAGAATGTGGTGTAAAAAATAAGGAAAAATTTTATTGTTATTTTTGTAATAAGTATTTGGATAATTTTTGTAAAATTCATAATAAAGGCAGAGTAGTTTCTAAGACCGAAATAGATATTAGTGATTATTTTGAGAATGCTTGTAAAAATTTGGAGAATAGTGGTTGTGATTTTTCAAAAATAGTTAAAGGTGTTAGCGATTTATCTTCTGCTAGTAAAATTCCTGAAAATTTAACTAAGGGTTTTTTGAGATCTAAATATGATTTATCTGTGAATAAAGATGGGACAATTAGAATGGATGCTACAGAGTTACCATTGGTTTCTTTTAAATCTAAAGAAATTGGAGTTTCTATTAAAAAATTAAAAGAATTAGGTTATGCAAAAGATATTTATGGTAAAGAATTATTTAATGAAAATCAGATTCTTGAACTTATGCCGCATGATATTTTAATTCCAGATTTGGATTATATTTTGGAAGAAAAAGGTAGCGATGTTTTTAAGAGAATTTGTAATTTTGTGGATGATGAATTAAGATTTTTATATAAAATGGATAGTTTTTATAATATTAAGAGTAAGGAAGATTTAATTGGTAAAATTGGGGTTTGTATGGCTCCGCATAATTGTGCAGGGGTTGTTTGTAGATTTATTGGCTTTAGTAAGACTTTAGGGGTTTTTGCAAATCCGTATTTACATGCTTCAGTTAGAAGAGATTGTGATGGGGATGAAATTTCAATTATGCTTTTAGGAGATGTTTTGTTAAATTTTTCTAGAGAATATTTACCAAGTCATCGGGGTGGTACTCAAGATGCTCCATTGGTTTTAAATGCAAGAATTAATGCTGGAGAAGTTGACGACCAGATATTGGATTTTGAAATTTTAGGAGATAAAGGTTATCCTTTGGAATTATATGAATTAGCTCAAAAAAAAGAGCATTCTTCAAAAGTTAAGGTAAAGACAGTAAAAGATGTTCTAATGGAAAATGAAAATCCTTTTACAAATTATGGTTTTAGTCATGATACGGATAATTTTAATTTTGGAGTTAGTTGTTCTTCATATAAAACTTTACCGACAATGAAAGAAAAGGTTTCTCACCAGATGCTTTTGGCAGAAAAATTAAGAGCAGTTGATCAGGATGATGTTGCTAGGTTAGTTATTGAGAGACATTTTTTAGGAGATATTCTTGGTAATTTTCGTAAATTTTTAGTTCAGGATTTTAGATGTGTTGAATGTAATAATATTATTAGACGTCCTCCTTTGAGTGGTGTTTGTAATAAATGTGGTGGAAAATTAATTTTTACAGTAAATGAGGGCGGAATAAAAAAATATCTTAAGCCAGCAATTGATTTATCTTTAAAATATAAAGTTTCGGAATATTTGAGAGAAAATTTAAGTTTAGTAAAAGAACAAATTGATAGTGTTTTTGGAGAAGAAAAAAAAGAAGTTTAATTTTAGTGTTACTACTTTTCAAATCACAATAAAGAATTTAAAGAAAATTGAGTATTTTTAAGTATGGGTTTTGTTCATTTACATTTACACACGGAATATTCTCTTTTAGATGGAGCTATAAAAAATAAGGATTTATTTGAGAGAGTTAAAGAATTAGGTATGGATTCTGTTGCGATAACTGAGCATGGAAATATGGGGGCAATCATTAAAAAATATAATTTGGCAAAAAAGGCGGGAGTAAAGTTGATTTTTGGAGTTGAGGTTTATTTATGTCGAGATATTGGAGTAAGAAATAAAGAGGAAAAAAGACCGCATTTGGTTTTACTTGCAAAAGATTTAGAGGGATATCAAAATTTAATAAAAATTGTTTCAATTGCAAATGCGGATGGTTTTTATTATAGACCTAGAGTTGATAAAAATATTTTGAGAAAATATTCTAATGGGATTATTTGTTTAACTGCTTGTATAGCAAATGATATTGCACAAGCTATTTGCTTCGAAAAGGAAGATTATGCTAGAAAATTAATTAATGATTATATTGATATTTTTGGGAAAGATAATTTTTATTTGGAAGTTCAAAATCATGGAATACCTGAGGAAAAAGTGGTAAGGGAATTTTATTATAAAATTGGGGAGGAGTTGGGAATAAAAATTGTTGCTACGGTTGATGCTCATTATTTGAAAAAAGAAGATTCTTATGCTCATGAGGTTATGCTTGCTGTTCAAACTAATGGTGATATGTCAGATCCTAATCGTTTTAGGTTTAGTGGAAGTGGTTTTCATGTTACAAGTGAAGAGGAAATGCGAGAACTTTTTCCAGGTAGAGATGATGTTATAAGAAATAGCTTAGAGATTTCAGATCGTTGTAATGTAGAATTAGATATTGGTGAGCCTATTTTTCCGAATTATGATGTTCCTAAAGGGGTGACTCATAAAGAGCATTTATATGAATTATGTAAAAAAGGTTTGGATAAAATATATGGAGAAAAGGATAATTATAACGAAGCGTTAGAACGGATGAATTTTGAGTTGGGCGTTATTTCAAAGATGGGATTTGAAACATATTTTTTAATTGTTCAGGATTTTATTGCTGCTGCTAAAAAGCATTGTCAGGTTGGTCCGGGTCGAGGTAGTGGTGCCGGTTCTATTGTTGCATATGTTTTAGGAATTACTCAGTTGGAACCATTAAGCTTGGGTCTTTTGTTTGAGAGATTTTTGAATCCAGATAGAATCTCTTTGCCAGATTTTGATGTTGATTTTGGAGATAAGGAAGTTGCTCTGGACTATGTTAGGAAAAAATATGGTGAAGATAAAATTGCTTTAATTGGAACCTATGGAACTATGAGTGCAAAGGCTGTTTTGAAAGATGTTATGCGTGTTTTTAAAGTTCCTTTTTTGGAGGCAAATGAAGTTACTAATTATATAACTGAAAAAACTTTGGAAAAATCTTTGAATGTTAAAACTGAGAGTGGTTTACCTATTGATGAGGCTTTAAAACTGCAAGCGTTTAAGGAATCACATGAAAAGATTTTTGAGGTTGCACAGAGGCTTGAGGGCTGTGTAAGGCATAAAGGAGTTCATGCTTGTGGTGTTGTTTGGGGTAAAAAAGGAATTACTGAGTATGTACCTACATATACAAAAAATGGAGATACTATAACTCAGATTGAAGGTCCAGATATTGAAGACTTTGGACTTGTTAAGTTTGATTTTTTGGGACTTGAAACGCTAAATGTAATTAAGAAAGTTTTAGATATGATAGGGAAAGATTCGGAGTGGCTTGAAAATATTCCAATGGATGATGACGAAGTTTATAAAATGCTTAGAGCTGGAGATAGTATTGGGGTTTTTCAGGTTGAAAGTGCTGGAATGCAGAAAACTTTGAAATTAATTCAGCCTACTTGTTTTGATGATATTATAGCAATAGTTGCACTTTATCGTCCGGGTCCTATGCAATATTTAGAAGTTTATGCGGATAGAAAACATGGAAAAGAGGAAGTTAAATATCCAGATAAAAAAGCTGAAGGAATACTTGGTCCAACTTATGGAATTATGGTTTATCAGGAGCAGGTTATGCAGTTATCTAGAGTTCTTGCAAATTTTAGTATGGGTGATTCAGATACTTTAAGAAAAGCCATTGGTAAAAAGAAATTAGATTTAATGAAAAAAATGGAAGGGCAGTTCAAAACTGGTTGTGTGGAGTTTTCAAAAATGAAAAAAGATGTTGTTGATTCTTTATGGGAAGATATTGTTAAATTTGCTGCTTATTCGTTTAATAAAAGTCATGCAGCTGCTTACGCTTTAATTTCCTATAGAACTGCATATTTGAAAAAATATTTTCCGGTCGAGTTTTTTACTGCTACAATTTCTTCTTCAGTTAGTAATCCCGAGAAGTTGGCTTTTTATTTAGAATCTGCAAGACAAGAAGGAATAAAAATTTTACATCCGGATATTAATAATTCTACAGAAAGTTTTAGCGTTGAGAAAATTGAGAATAAAGATAAGAAAACTGGTAAAATAGAAATAGAAAAAGTTATTCGAGTTGGTTTAAGTGGGATAAAAAATGTTGGAGAAGGAGCTTTGAAAAAAATAGTTGAAATGAGGCCGTATGAATCGTATAAGGATTTTGTGAATAAAGTGGATTTGTCTAAAGTTAATAAGAGGGTTTTACATAGTTTAATTAGTGTTGGGTGTTTTGATTCTTTTGGTATTAATCGCGCTAGTTTATTGGCGGTTTATGAAGAAATAAAAAAAGATTGTGATACGGATTCTACTCAGATGACTTTGTTTGGAGAAATTGCTAAAGAGGTTAAGTTTCCGAATTTGAAGCCGATGCCACTTAAGGAAATGCTTGATTTGGAGACTGAGCTTTTGGGGGTTTGTATTTCTGGGCATTTATTGGATGTTTATAGAGAATCAAAAGGTGGAGGGTTTATGGCTTTTTCAAAATTGAAAGATGATATTGAGGCTGAAATTTTTGGGATAGTAAAAAGATACACAAGAATTTTAACAAAGAAGGGAGATCCTATGGCATTTATGGATTTGTCAGATAAAACAAAAGATATTAAGGTTACAATTTTTCCAAAAACTTATGAGAAATGTTTTCGTGGTAGAGAGCCAAAGGAAGGAGATGGAATAAGGCTTTCTGGTAAATATAAGGAAGATAAAGTTTGGGGAGATGCTTTTTTGGCGGATGATATTATGTTTGCTCAAGCTGTTTAGTTTTTAGAAAGTGTTAAAAAAGATATATTTTTTATAAATAAATGGAGAATAAAAAAAATATATTTTTAGTTGTTTTTTATTCTTTGATTGTATCTGTTTTTCCTGCATATATTTTATATTTATTTTTAATTTTTGAGAGTGCTAGTTTTTCCGTGGTTAGTAAAATTTTTATAGGGTTTATGATAATTATTGTTTTATTTTTATTTGTTTTATTGTTTTTTAAGAAAGCTAGGAATTTTTTTATGATAGAATAATTTTAATTTGTTAAATAAAATAAAATAGTTGGAAGAAGTAAACATCCCATCATATTAACTCTTCTTGTTCCTAGGCTTATGCAAAAAATTCCAGTAAAAGTAGAAATTATAAAAATTAGAATGCCTGTAAATCCAGTGATTAAGAATATAATTATTGTTAAGAATATTAATATAATTTTTGATATTTTTTTGTAATTTATTTTTTCTATTTTTTGTGAAAAGAATTTTGCTAAAAATTCTGTAAGGAAAAAAGAAATTATTCCAGATATAAGCGTAGTAATTATTATCAGTAAAAATATTTGTGGGGTTATTTGATTTAGTATTTCTTTTATTGCTAAGCTTGAACCGGTTCTTGTTTTTGATATGGCATATAGTGATATAAAAGAAAATCCGATTACTAAAGTATTTGTTGCTCCAAGTAGAATGAGAAAATCTTCTTTTGATGTTGGTTTATTTTTGAGTGAAATTATTTGGCTTCCAATTATTGCTGCTTGTCCAGAACCTAAACCTGGTAAAAAACTACATAAGGGAGAACTTATAGTTGAAGCTAGTAATGGTTTTGTTAAATTTGCGTGTGGTTTTTTAATTTCTTGTGGTACTATTTTTGTGTTTGATTTAATGCTGGTTAAAATCATAGATGATCCAAAGAGTCCGGAAAGCAGAGGTAGTAATGGTTCTTTTAAAATTTCTGTGTTGCCAAAAGTAAATACACATATTCCCAAAATTCCAGTTAAAATAAATATTAAAGCACCTTGAATTTTTCTTTTTTCAGAAATAATTAAAAATAAAGAGGCTAAAATTAAAAGATAAGGAATTAATATTTCTATAAATGGAAAAGTTTTTTTGATTAAAATTATTGAAGGGTATGAAATTATTGTTAATATAAAAATTGCGGAAATACTTCCATATGCTGTAAGTAAAATTGCTTGATATCCTTTTCCTTGTTTTAATAATTCGTGTCCGGGAAGTATAGATAAAACTGTGTCGCTATCTGGTGCTCCAATAAAAATAGAGGGAATAAAATCTATGAATGTGTGAGTTATTGACATAGAGACTATAAAAATAGCTAGATAAATTGCGGGAATTTTCGCAAAAATTCCCGCAGATAAAGATATTAAAATTGATCCTATTAAGTTTATATGAAGTCCGGGAATTAGTCCGGTAAATGTGCCAAAAATAACTCCAAAAATTAAAGCTAAAATTATTTGAATTAGCATAAATATAAATGATTTTAGTGTTTTTAAAATATGTAGAGATGTATGGTTATGTATATTTTTTTATGGTAGTTTTTTATGATTATTTTATTGGTGTTTTTATTTTGATCTTTTAATTAGTTAATAGTTAGGGATATCTTTAAAAGATATAAAGTCTAAATTTATTTATGAAAAGAGAGTGTAGGAGTGTATTTTTTATTTTGGCACTATTTTTTATTTTTAATTATATTGGAGTTGTTTCTTCATTGAGTGTTGTTGTTCATGTTCCAGAAAAATATGTTGAGGTTTCTCCTGGCGATAGAGTTTATTTTGAAGTGGATATAAAATATCCTGAGAATTATGTTCGTAAAGATTTGGGATTAGAATATACTGTTTTTTATGAAGGAGATGTTTTTTTACAATCTAAAGTTTTGAAAGCAGTTGAGACACAGGCTTCTTTTTTGGATTTTTTAATTATTCCGGAAGGTGCAAAAACTGGAAGGTATGTTTTGAATGTTGGGGTTTTGGATTATGAAGACTTAGATGAAGAAGTTGAGGCTAGTTTTTATGTTATTCCTGGAACTTTTTCCGAATTTAAAATTTATTTTTTTATTTTATTTGGGCTTGTTGTTTTTTTGGTTTTAATTGTTTTTTTTAGGATTTCAATTAGAAGAAATAAAGAAAATAAATTAGAGTTAGATTTATTTGATTAGTTTATTTTTATAAGGTAAAGTTTAAGAAGTGGAAAATGTTATTTTTTTTATGGGATCAAATGTTAAAGAGAGAGTAGAATTAATTACTAGAAATTTACAAGAAGTTATTCCTTGTGAAGAAGATTTGAAGAAACTTTTATCTGAGAAGGAGGAGATTTCTATTTATTGGGGAACTATGCCTACTGGAAGTATTTCAATTGCTTATTTTTTTCCAATGTTAAAGATTGCTGATTTTTTGAACGCAGGATGCAAGGTAAAAATTTTAATTGCAGATTTGCATGCGGCTTTGGATAGTGTTGCTTGGGAAGAATTAGAAAAAAGGTTTGATTATTATAAAGAGGCCATACTAACAATGTTAAAAACTATTGGGGTGGATGCTAAGAAATTAGAATTTATTAAGGGCAGTGAAATGCAGTTAAAACCAGAGTATATGTATGATATGTTGCAATTATCTACTTTAACTTCGATTCGTGATGCAAAAAAAGCTGCTTCTGAAGTTGTAAAGCAGATTGAAAATCCTAAGCTTTCAGGGTTGGTATATCCTTTGATGCAAGTTTTAGACGAAGAGTATTTGAATGTTGATATTCAGTTTGGTGGAATGGATCAAAGAAAAATAATGGTTTATGCTAGAGAGGTTTTGCCGAAGATTGGGTATAAATCTAGAATAGAATTGATTAATCCTCTAATTCGTGGACTTGTTGGAGAAAAAATGAGTTCAAGTATAGAAAATACAAAAATAGATTTAATGGAAGATGAAAAGGTTGTTTGTAAGAAAATAAATAAAGCGGATTGCGTTAGTGGTAACCCAGATAATGGTATTATGGCACTTTTGGAATATTTAACTTTTGTAATTAAAAAAGATAAAAATGAAAAGTTTATTATTGAACGTCCAGAAAAATATGGAGGCAATTTGGAATATTCTAATTATGAGGAAGTTAAAAAAGATTTTATTGATGGTAAATTACATCCGCTTGATTTAAAGAACGGAGTTTCTTCTGAGATAAATAAGCTTTTGAGTAATTTTAGAAATAGCGAAGAATTGAAGAAATTGCATGAAATTGCATATGGTAAGAAATAGTTTTTTTAAAATATAAGTAATTATTTGAATAGTAAAAATTTATTAAATGTAAAAGTTAAGATTATTTTTAAAAGGCTCTTCTCATGTCTGCAATTGTTGCTGATGTAATTTCATCTAATTCTGCAAGTTTGTTTTCAATTGGTTCAAGTTCGCATTTTTCATCTAGTTCAAATCCTGCAATTAAAGCTTTAAGTCCAAAAGCAATTGGTTCTTCTTCGAATTTTACATTTTTACCTTCCGCTGTTTCTATAATTGGTTTAACTTTTGTTTGTAATTCATTTAAAAGTGTTTCTGTACCATTTGGCATTAGTTTGATTTTTATAAGCATTGTTCCCATTTTATTATTGAGATTCCCCTTCTATTCCTTCGTTTTCTTCATCTTCTGGATTTGCAAGTTCCATTATTTCACCTTTTTCTGCAATTTCTTTTTCTTCTTCTTTTTCTGATTCTGCAATTTCTTTTTCTGATATTTTTACTTCTTTAGTTCTTTTTAGTTTTTCTTCGTTTTTTTTAGGAAGAGGTTTATTTACAGAAATTGGTAATACTCCAGATTCTAATTCTACTTCGGCTATTTTAAGTGCATCAAAATTAATTTTTTCTAAATCTTCTTGAGATATTTTTATTAAAAGTGGTGCGTTCATTGCTATTTGTAGAGCTCTTGCTCCGAGAATTCTTGCAGTTTCGTATCGTGAAAATTCTTTTTGCATTTTATTTTATTTGTTTCTCTAGATTTTTAAAAACTTCTTTGTATGCTTTATCTGCTAAGTCGAAAGCTTCTCCCATTTCTTCTGGAGTCATTGGAGTTTCTTCTCCTTTTTGTACTGATGAAATTATTCCATCGCTACTTCCAATTGTTACTCTTGCAGTTGCTGCGTCTTGTTCTTCTCTTGTTGGATCAACTAGAATTTTATTACCTATTTTATATGCAGTAATTGCAATAGGTGTAACATTGTTTAATGGAAGTGGGTTTTCAGTTGGATTTTTATAATCTATTTTTTTAGTTTCTTCATCGTATGCTGGAAGTTTAGCTGTTTTCATTGCTGCAATAGCTCCGATTCCTGCTGCGTCCATTAAATTTCCGTCGTCATTAATTGTATAAATATCTACAAATACTGTCCAAACTCTTTCTCCTGGTTTTATACATAAAGCTTCCCAATTAATAAATCCACTTTCTCTTAATCCCCTGTCTAATACTCGACCAAATTCAATTACTGGGAATTTTGGAGGACCTGATTCAAATCTTGATGAACTCATTGGTGAAAGTTCTGCTGAAACCATAAAATTTCCTTTATTTGGACTATCTGCGTATGGTTCTGCAGTTGCTAATTTTACTCCTACAATTACATCAGTATTTCCTAATTTTACCCTAGCTGAACCTTCTGCATTTAAACTTACTCCAGTTTCGATTGATAATTCTCTAAATTCTTCTGGCTTACGATTATCGAATCTTTTACCTTCATTTAGGTATTCTGCTATTTTTTTTGAATTTAAACTTATTTCTTCCATTTTATTTTTTATCTCCTTCTATTAATTTTCCTACGTTTTTAAGCGCTTCTTTTTGAATTTTATAAATTTCTTCACATGCATCTTTTGCCATGTTAATTGCTTCTTTTAATTCTTCTTTGTTGATTTTACCATCTAGTTGTAAGTGTGTAACTTTTCCAGAATGTGTCATTGATACTGGAATATCTGTTGGTCCCTCGCCTTCTTCAAAGTCTTCTTCTGCTTTGTCTAAATCTATTACCAATGTTTTGTCTAATTTTCCAGCTGAAACAGAAGAAATCATATCATTCATTGGTAATCCAGCGTGAGCAAGTGCCATAGCAGCAGCGTTAATTCCTGCGCATCTTGTCCCTGCGTCTGCTTGAATAATATTAATATGAACATCTATAACCATTCCTGGAAAATTTTCTAGCATTAATGCTGGAGCCAATGCCCATTCAGTAATTTTTGAAATTTCTGTACTTCGTCTTGAAGGTCCTGGTCTTATTCGATCATTTACTGAAAAACTTATCATGTTATATCTGCATCTTAATGTTCCTTTTTTTGGATTTCTTTGATTTCTTGGGTGGTGTTCTTTTGGTCCGTATACTGCTGCGTATGCAATTGTTTTTCCTGATTTGAACATTGCACTTCCGTCTGCATTTGGTATTATTCCAACTTGAGCTGCTACTGGTCTCATCTCAGTTAATTTTCTTCCATCCATTCTTTTAAATTCTGTCATTTTATTGTTTATTTTCCTCAAACCATTTATTTATATCTTCTGTTAATCCGTTGTTCATTGAGTTTTTTTCAATGAAAAGCACAGCTTGTTTTGCTAATAATTCTTTTTCTAGAGAGTCTGCTTTAATGTGAACAAAACCGTTTTGCCCAACTGTTAAATTACATCCAGTTTTTTCTTTTATTAAATTAACCATGCTTCCTTCTTTTCCGATTACTCTTGGAACTTTATTTGGATTAATTTTTACAATTATTCCGCCTTCAATTTTTCCCAATCCTCGTGATTTTATTGAAAGATCAGTTCCTCTCTTGTTTATGTTCCAAATTTTTGCAGTTAGCATGTCTCCAATTTTCATTACTTCTTCAAGTCCGTCTTTGTTTACATACATTGGAACTTCCATTAATGATAAAAATCCTTTTTCTGCTCCTCCGAAGTCAATTAACCAGCCGTTGAATAAAACATTTTCAACTTCTCCGATGATTGTGTTTCCTCTTCTTGGAACGTATGCTCCAGATAAAGCGATAACTTTGATTAATTTGTCTGAGATTTCAGCTAAGCCATATTTTTGAGCTATAATTTTTCCTTCAGTTTTGATTGTGTTTTCACCTGGCAAAGCTTCAGTATTTTCTGCTATAATTTCACCGGGTATTACGATTTGTCTGTCTGTCATTTTTTTACTTATTTTTTTAATAATAAGAGAATAGTACGTTTTTTTATTTTTCTCTACAAAATAAAATTGCAAAAAGGCTTTTTAAAGGTTTTGGTGAATGAGGCTATATTTGTGATTTTTGGCATTTGGGAATAGTTGTTTTTTATTGTAAGAATATTTATAATGAGTTATATCTGTGAGTTTGTATGAGAGTGCAATGTGAACGTGAAAAAAAGAAATTGATTGAAATAACTCGAGACTGGATGGATAGGGGAAATTCTTTTTGTCGTGTTTATATGCAGCCATTTACAGAAGCAATGGAGAGGGCAATTGAGATTTCTGCAAAAAAAAACAGTATACCATATGAAGATAGTGGACAAGGTATGGTTTTTGGCTTTGGTTGTAAAACAAGAGGGCGGGAAAGCTTGGTTGATTATATTGGAAGTGAAATAGAAAGAGTTGGAGATTTTTACAAAGAAGATAATGGGAAAGGGTTTTTAAAAAAGACTAATGATGAGTTGGAGGACGTAGAAACTATGTTAAGGTGTATAAGGTATGGTCCATCTTCCGTTTCTTTAGTTGCCAATGTTAAGAATGCTGCTGATGATAATTCATACAGGTAATTAGCAAAAAACTTATAACTAAATTGATGTAATATTTATTATGGTGCAGCAGGATACTTCATTGACAAAAAGAAATATTATAGATTTTATAGAAAAAAATGGTCCTAGTTTGCCTGCACATATTTCAAGTGAGATAAAGCAATCGATGCTTTTTTCTTCGGCGTTTTTGGCGGAACTTTTGTCAGAGAAGAAACTTGTTTTGTCGCATATGAAAGTTGGGAGTTCTCCTTTGTATTTGATCTCTGGGCAAGAATTTCTTTTGGAAAAATATTCTATTTATGTTAAGGGTAAACCAGGTGAGGCATATTCGTTAATCAAGGATAAAAAATATTTGAAGGATTCTGAACAGCTTCCTGCGATAAGAGTTGCGCTTCGTTCGATTAAGGATTTTGCTAAGCCGTTTAAATTCAAGGAAGAAATCTACTGGAGATATTTAACTAATAGCGTTGAGGATTTTTTGAAAAGTAAAAAAGATTTGGAAGCTAATGAGATTGAGGAAAATATCGAGGGTGGTGGGAAGCGAGTGAGCGAGGTGAAGGAGCTTGGGGTGGTGGAAAAAGTTGTCGAAGAAAATATTGAGGAAAAAAACATTGGGGAGAAAATAGAGGGCGGTGGGAAACGAGTGAGTGAAGCGAAGGAGTTTGGGGTGGTGGAGTTTAGCGAGGACAAAGAAGAAAAAAAAGTAAAAGAAGTTGAAAATATTTTTAAGAAAGATAAAGTTGGTTTTTTGGAGCAGGTTAGGAATTTCTTAAAAAAAGAGAATGTTCTGGTTTTGGAGGAGACTGAAATAAAGAAAAGGGAGTTTCTGGGGCGGGGGAGAATTCAATCAGACTTGGGAGAAATAGAAGTTTTGATTATAGCTAAAGATAAAAAGAATGTAACGGAAAAAGATATAGAAAAAGCTTTTGACGAAGTTAAGTCTAGAAGTATGTTAGTATTATTATTGTCTACTGGAGAGATTGCAAAAAAGGCAAAGGATTTTTATAGGGTTCATAAAAATATAGTAAGGTTTGTAAAAATTTTATAGGTTTTTTCCAACCATTATTTTTTCTTTTAATGAGTTTAGTTCATCTTTGAAGTGTTCTACTAGTTCTTTTGTCTTAAATGTTTCAAGTAGTTCTTCATTCGATAAATTTAAGATTGTTTCTAGATTTTTGTATTTGGTTGTTAAGGAATCAATATATTGCTCTAATGCGTTTGTTTCTTTTAGTATTCTTAATCCCATTGATGCTATTGGTTTGTCGTGGATTTCGTCAAAAAGTGTTTTTGATATATTGTCTTTTTCAAGTAGGAAGTCGAAACTCATTTTTTCTAAGAGTGTTTGGGTGTTTTGAAGATCTTTTAAGAAATAATCTTTTAATATGAATGTTCTTTTTTTATCTAAAGTACTTGTTAATTCTTTTAGTCGCATGCTTACAATCATCCCTTCTTTTCCTAGTTCTATTAAGTATCTTCTTACTATTTTTGAAATTCTATTAATTGTTTCCAATCTTTGTAATAATGTGCTTACATCATCTATTGTTACAAGTCCGTTTATTTCTAGAACATTAAAGTTTTTTAAGAGGTCGTCAAACATTTCTCTTTGTTTTTCTAAAATTTGGAGTGTTTCTGCTGCTCTTCTTAGTATTTCAGAACTTTGTTCTAGTTCATATTTTGTATCTCCGTAATATAAGGATATTTTATTTTTTCTTTCAGATACTGCTATAACTATTGCATTTATTTGTTTTGCTGCTCTTTCTGCTGCTTTGTGCCTTGTTCCGGTTTCTTTTGTTGAAATATTTGAAGATGGAGTTAGTAGGGAGTTTGCATAGAGTATTTTTTTTGTATCGCTCGATAAAATTATTGCACCGTCCATTTTTGCTAGTTCAACTAATTTTTGGGCACTGAATTTAGAATTTATTCTAAATCCTTTTTCCATTATGCCATCTACGTATTCATTTCCAACTAAAATTAATGCTCCCATTCTTGCTCTAAGTAGATCATCTATGGCCATTCTTAGCGATGTTCCCGGGGCAAACATTTTCAATATATTTGTAAAATCTTTTTCTTTGTTTATTTTTGGTTTATTTGTTTTAATTATTAGCTCATTTAATTCGTTTTTCTTTGACATGATAAAATTAGAAATGAAAATTATATAAACTTTTGTGATAAATTATTCAATAATTATTGTTTTTAGCTTTTTGTATCCAAAAAAATCGGTGGTGTAGTTGTATGCACCTGCGTTAAGAAATATTATTTCATCTCCAACTTTTGGATTTTTTAGTTTTACGTTGTATCTAAAAATGTCATCACGGGTAGGGGAGTTTCCTTTTAATAGATATTCTTCTCCTTTTTCTAGTTCGTTTTTTACGAGCATTTTATGTTCTCCCAAAATTGTATCTAGAGCGCAGTTGTAAATTGTGGTGTTTAGTATGATATTTTTATTATATATTTGAATGATTTTTGTTATTAATTTTATTGACGGGGCTGCAATAAATCTTCCGGGTTCAATAATTGTTTCTATTTTATGCTTTTCTAGGAATTTTTTAGTTTTTGTTAATTTATTAAAGATATAATTTTGAATTTTTGAAGTATAGCTCCTGTATTCTACTGGAAGTCCTCCTCCGATATTTAAGAAATTTATTCTATTTAGGGTTTCTTTTGTTAAGGAATCTTTTATTTCTTCTTCTATTTCCCATTCGGATGTGTTTTGAGATTTTCTATGAAGATGTATTCCCAATTGGTTTATGAATGGGTTGTTTTTGATTTCTTTTATGATTTCATTTATTTTATGTGAGTCTATTCCGTATACAAAATATTTTCCAGTTCCTATTCTATGTTCTTGAAATTTCATTCTAAGGGAAAGGTCTATTTTTATTTTTATTTCTTTTATTGTTTCTAATAATCTTTTTAAGTCGATTTCGTTGTCAATTACAAAATTTTTTATTCCTTTTTTAATTAATTGTTTTAGTTCTTCAATGGATTCAGCTTGAGTAAAAAAAGATATTTTTGATTTATTTTTTATCATGTTTATTTCTTCTGATGCATGAATTGAGAATTCTATATTTGGACAAATTTTTTGAAGTATGTCCCCTACTTCGTGATTAGTTTTATAGGAGTAAGATATTTGTAATCCTAAATTTTCAAGTTTTTTTATTTGATTTTTTATCATTTTTTTTGATAGAATAAAGTGAGCGTCAGTCATTTTAATAAACCTTCTTCTTTCATTTTGTCTAGGGCAGAACACATCATTATTGGAAAAGTTAAACAGACGTCTCCATTTACTGTTGCTGCTTGTGCGTCGTCTTTAAGTTTCCCCCAGGATTTTGCTTCTTGAGTTGTTGCTCCAGAAAGAGAACCGGATGATGCGTGAGAGGTTGTTAGGTAAACCGCGTAGTCAAAACCTCCAGAAAGTAATGCAGAAAAGATTGCGTAATGTTTTGATGTGCTTCCGCCCAGAGAGATTAATCCTTTTTTGTCGTCAAATGACAAATCCGTTATTACTCTTTCCATATCTTTTATTGTGTCTACTATAAAGTCTGAATGTTTTTGTTGAAACATAAAAAGTTGAAATCCGAAAGATGAATCAGCTATTCCAGGGCAATATATGGGAATGTTGTTTTTTGCTGCTTGGTGAAGAATGGAATTTTTATCTTTAATTAGAAGTCCCAGTTCGTAAAGTAATTCTGAGGTTGAAATTCTTTTTTTCTTGTTATATATTTTTAGTAGGTATTCATTCATAATGTCTTCAAATTTCATATAACTTTCACTTCGTATTATTAAGTTTCCAACTCTGTTTTCTCCTCGTTCGTGAAGTGCCGTGTCGTCTGCGTGAAAATTTGATATTTCAAAATCTTCTCCCAGTGATTTCATTATGTCTTCTTCGATTGACCCAGAAGTTGTAACTAAAATGCTTGGAATTTTTTTCTCGCAGAGTTGTGCAAAAAATCCTCTAAGTCCAGAAGTTACCATATTTGAAGTAAATGTTAAAAATATTTTTGCTCCACTTCTTTTCATTTTTAGAACAACTTTTTCTGCTTCTGCGAGTTCTATTGCTTGATATCCTAGGCTTGAAAATTTAGATAAGCATTCCCTAATGGTCATATTAGGAGTCCATAAAAAATCTTTTACTTTTTTCATTTGAAATAAAATTATAGATGTCGAGCTTACGCTAGAATTGGTATAGCTAAACTTAATAGAAAATTCTGTGATTTCATATAATTATTTGGGAGTGGTGGTTTTTAAGAGTTTTGGAATAGTATTTTTTAAAATATGATTTATATTTTTTAGAATAAAAAGGTTTAAAAGCAAAATTGTTGATAAAGGTTTATGGTTAACGGAATTGAGAGACCTTTGGATCTGTTGAATAACTCGAAGGGTAAGGAAGTTTTAGTACAACTTAAGGGAGACAAGCAATTTGTCGGAACTTTAGTTGCCTTTGACATCCATATCAACCTGGTTTTAGACAACACGAAGGAAATGAAAGATGGAGAAATGAAAAGAAGCGTTGGGCTTACATTTCTACGAGGAGATACAATTATTTTTGTATCACCTGCATCAACTACTCTAAAAAAATAATGATTAATTTAGAAGCGTTTTGCCGAATTAAATTTCGCACGGTAGAATTCTTATAATGTTATGTTTTAGCTTGGGCCTTGTTTTTTTTAATTTTTTTAAAACTTGCTAGAAAAATTGTTTTTTGATATTAATTTATCTTGAATTGATTTGAGTTGTTTTAGGAGTAAAGTTTTATTTTTTAAAATTTGCTGGAAGGTTGTTTTTAGGCATTAATTCATTGGGGTTTGGTTTATAGTTATTTTGCGAGGGTTGGTTTTGCGTTGGAGTTATTTTATTTATTGAATTTTGATTATTTGGTGGGTTTTGGTTTTTGGGTTGATTTGGATTTTGAGTTGGGGTTTGATTATTTGTTGGGGTGGGTGTTGGATTTGGAGTTATTGGTTGAGGCATTTTGGCGGTGGGATTTTTTAGAGGGTTATTACTTTTTTGTGAGTTTATGGTTTTATTTGGGTTAGAAAAAGAGCTTTTATTTACATGACTTATTTCACTATAATTTTTATTTTTTATGGATTTGGAATATGTTTTTGCGTGTATGTTTTTTGTTGGACGATTTACTTTTTGAATAAGTGTAATTAATAATATTAGAATTAAAAAAATGGTCATTATATTTATTGCAATTATTGTATAAAATAGCCATTCATATGATTTTATTTTTTCGCAGTATTTTACACCCTCTGGCATTCCTGCTTCGGTATTACAATTATTTTTATCTGTGCATGTTCTTGTTTGAGTTTCTTCTTTGATGCATTCTTTAGGTTCCCAATTTAAGCATTCCCAATCTGGAGTGCATGTTGCCTCGCAGGACATTCTTTCGTTTGGTTTTCCGGAGATTGTTCCGCATGCATTATTATCTTTACATACTCTTACCCTTTCTCCATTGAAACATTCTGACCATTCGGAACATGTCCATGAAGTTGAGCAGGTTGTTACGTGTCCGGTCGTTTTGAAGTTTTGTATAGTTATTACGCTTGTTAGTATTGCAATGATAAAAAATATATTTAATACTGTTCCACCTCTCATGTTTGTTTAAGGTTGAGTTAATTTATAAATTTATAGAAAGGGTTTGTTTTGTAGTATTTTTTATTGGGTGTAAAATTTATTTTTATAAGTGCCCACATTCCACCCTATTAGATTTGCTATTAATTTGTAAATGGATTTTGTTATTTTTTGTAAATGGATTTTTTTTAGAAATTAGACTTTACTGTTATTTATTATTGTTTGAAAATTATCCATACATATATGATTTTTTTTGATCGATAAAATCGTTTTTTATTTCTTCTAATGTATTAATTTCTGAAAGAGGTTTATCTTTTCTTAATGTTGTTATTCTTGGGAATCTTAGTGCAAACCCAGATTTGTAGTTTGGAGATTTTTGAATATCTTGGTAATGAACGGCAACAATTATTTTTGGCTTAATTTCTACGGTTTTTCCTTTTTCTTTTTTTATTAGTGGTGTTAGCATTTTTGTTAAATCTTCGAAAGATAAACCCTCTTCGGATTTTTCTTTAATTCCAGTTCCAACTTTTCCAATTTCTAAATATTCATCTTTGTTTTTACAAGATAGAATAAAGCTGGATAGCCATTTAGATCTTTTTCCAGTTCCATATATTCCTCCGGTTATTACTAAATCCAAATCTCTTGTATCTGGTTTTATTTTTAGCATATGTCCAACTCTTCTTCCAGGTTTGTATTCGGCGTCGAGATTTTTTAACATAACTCCCTCTTGATTATCTTTTAGGGCTTTTTTGTAAAATTCTTCTGCTTTTTTTACATCGCTTGTAATTATTTGTTTTGATGGAATTATTTTGTATGGTTTTTTTGTTATAATTTTTCTTGTTAGTTCTGATCTTTTTTTGAATGGTTCATCGAGTTGTGATTTTCCATTGTAGTATAATATATCAAAAATATTTACTTCTACTGGAAGTTCTTTTTGTAGTTTTTCTATGTTGTGTTTTCTTCTTATCCTTTGAGAGATTGCTTGAAAATCTGTATATTTTTTTGTTTTTTTATCATATCCTACTGCTTCTGAGTCTAGAATGAACGATTCTCCTTTAATATATTTTTTAACATGTTCAACTACTTCTGGAAATTGTTTTGTTACATGCTCTAATCGTCTTGTAAATAGGGACACCTTTTCCCCATGTTTGTGAATTAATAATCTAAATCCGTCATATTTGTATTCTATTGCACATGGGCTTCCTAGTTCTTTAAATCCAGCTTTTATTGTTTCGGCTTTTTGGGCCAACATTGCTTTTATTGGTTTTCCAACTTCTAGCTTCATTTTTTCTAATTCTTTTAGGTCTTTTTTCTTTGCTATTTCAAAAACTTTTGCTAAGTCGTTTGTTTTATCTATTGCTCTTTGAATAATGTCTGAAGATTTTTCTTGGCTTGGGAAGAATGTTTTTGCAATAGCTTCTCTTATTGTGCTTTCCTGAACTCCAATTCTTAGGTCTCCGATTATTGTTCTTGTTATATATAAAGATTCTAATGGCGTTGCCGACGTTAAAAGTTCAGTTATTAGTGATATTTTTTTTGCTACGGTTCCGTTTCCGGTGAGTTCTGTTAGCTTCCTTATATTTTCAGTTACTTTTTCTGTTGTTAAAATTTCTGAATGAAGTGTTGATTGCTTTTTTTTAGATGTTAAAAGTTTTGCTACTTCTCCTATATCTCCAATTTTTTTCCATTGATTTTCTACTTTTTTTGTGTCTGTTCCAGTTGCTTTAGCTATAGCTTTAATTGTTAATTGATTTGAAATTCCAATTTTTCTTTCGTCATATTCTGGATAAATATTTCCAGAAATCAAATACATAACGTAGCTATCGCTTTCTTTTAGTTTTTTTAAGAAGTCTGATAGTATTTTTGTTTTTTCTAGTCTTTTTGTCGTGTTACTTGTTTTTTCATATAGTTCTGCTAATTCTAAATACCTCATAGCAATAATATAATATTTTAAGTTTTTAATCTTTGGGTTTGTAAGTAAAAAGTTTATTAAATAAAAGTTTCATGTTTTAATTATGGTAAAGATTACTTTTCTTGGAACGTCGGATCAGGTTCCTAGTATAAAGCGAAATCATACGGGAATTTTTCTTAGTTATAACGAGGATGGCATTTTGATTGATTGTGGAGAGGGAATGCAGCGACAATTTAGAATAGCAAAATTAAATCCGTGCAAAATTACTAAAATTTTAATTACACATTTTCATGGAGATCATGTTTTGGGTTTGAGTGGAATTTTGCAAACTCTATCTTTGAGTGGATATAATAAAGTTCTTGAGGTTTATGGCCCGGTGGGAATTAAGGAATTCATTAGAAAACTTCTTGATGCATATCCCTTCAGGTGTTGTTATGAAATTAAAGTAAGTGAGGCGAAGGGTAAATTTTTTGAGGGCAAGGATTTTTATTTATCTTCGGAAGAGATGACTCATGGATGTGCTTGTAATGCTTATTCTTTTGTTAAAGTTGGGCAGAGAAGAATAGATAAAGAAAAAATAAAGAAAAATAAAATTTTGGCCGGTCCGCATTTGCAGGAATTAAAATTAGGAAAAAATATTAATTATAATGGGAAAAAATATTTATTTAAGGATTTAACATATGTTGAGGATGATTTGAAAATTTCTATAGTCTTGGATACTACAGTTAATGATAAAATTGTTCCGTTTGTGAAAGGTTCTGATCTTTTGATTTCAGAGTCTACTTTTGGTTCTGAATTAAAGGAAAAGGCATTGGAGCATAATCATATGACTGTTATTGATGCGGCTAAGATTGCAAAAAAAGCGAAAGTTAAGAAATTGATTTTAACGCATATTAGTCAAAGGTATGAGGCGAATTTGAAGAGTATTTTAGATCAGGCAAAAGATATTTTCTCTAATTCATATATAGTTAAAGATTTTGATAGTGTTGACGTTTAGATTTGTTTTTTTGTAGAAATTTAGCTAGGGAAAGGTTTTAAAATTGTGGTTTTCGTTCTAGTAATACAGTATGGTTCTGTAACTCAGTCTGGATAGAGTGTCTGCCTTCTAAGCAGAAAGTCGCAGGTTCGAATCCTGTCAGAGCCATAAATTAGGAGTTGGATGTAAAATCCTCACTCGTTCGCTAGTGAAGCACTGAAGCGAACGAAACCAAAGGGTTCGATACTCATCGGGGCACGAGGACCTTTGTGAAGGTTGTGTCTTTGAAAATTATATTTTTTTAGGATTTTTGTTAAAACTTAAATATGCTGTTTTTTTAGTAATGTTATGGTGATAAAGTCGGACGTTTTAAGTTTGGAAAAAGATTTGAAGAAAAAGGTTAAAATGGTTGTTATGCTTGCTCCAAGTTTCGTTGTGGATTTTTCGTATCCCGAAATAATTCCGATGCTTTATAGTTTGGGTTTTGATAAAGTTGTTGAGGTAACTTATGGAGCTAAAATGGTAAATAGAGAGTATCATAAAAAATTAAGACGTTCTAAGCAGTTACTTATTTCGACTGCGTGTCCAGGCGTTGCTAAAATTGTAGAAAGTAAATTTCCAGAATTTAAGAAAAATTTGGCGTTAATTGATAGTCCTATGGTTGCAATGGGGAAGGTTTGTAAAAAATATTATCCTTTGTATAAAGTTGTTTTTGTTTCTCCGTGTGATTTTAAAAAAATGGAAGCGGAAAATTCAAAAAATATTAATTATGTTATCGATTTTTCTGAATTGAAAAAAATATTTATAAAATTTAAGATTAAAGTTCCGTTGGTAAAAAAAGATTCGAATGTTTGTTTTGATAAGTTTTATAATGATTATACAAAGATTTATCCTACGGCTGGTGGACTTTCTAAAACTGCTAATTTGAATGGAATTTTGAATAATCGGGAAATTTATGTTGCTGAGGGAATTAAGGACTTAGTTAAGTTCTTGGAGAATCCAGATTCTCGAATTCGTTTTTTGGATGCGACTTTTTGTAGCGGTAGTTGTATTGGTGGTCCGAAAATAGTTTCAAAAGAAAGCATAAGGAAGAGGACTAAAAAGGTTAAAAGTTATTTAAAATATTCAAGAAGAAAAGATATTCCAGAGGAGAAAAAGGGTTTAGTTTCTAGGGCTAAGGGTTTGGTTTTTAGACAAAATTTGAAAAATAAAAATTGTAAGTAATTTTGTAAATTTTTTAAAAAGAGCATTAACAATTAATTTTAAATAGCGCTAAATATGTTTATTTTTATTATGCGCGGATGGCACAGCGGCTACTGCGTCTCCCTGCAGAGGAGATTTTCCTGGGTTCGAGTCCCAGTCCGCGCTTTTTAACTCTCACCCATGGGTTCCCTTTCGAGGATGACCCAACTGATGTTGGCCCTCGAGTCCCAGTCTGCGCTTTTTAACTCTCACCCATGGGTTCCCTTTCGAGGATGACCCAACTGATGTTGGCCCTCGAGTCCCAGTCTGCGCTTTATTTATAATTTTATTTATTATATTTTTTAGAGATCTGAGGCATTGTTCTCGTTTTATTTTGATTTTTCTTATTTTGTTTTTAGAAATGTATTTAAAGTGAGATTTGCATATTGTTTTATGTTAGAGGGATTGATTACTGTTGCGTGGGCTAGTGTTTATAATGGTGGCACTATTGGAAATTTATTATATCAGTGGGAGCAGATGGGGATGTTTGCGTATGTGTTGCCGTTTCTTTTGATTTTTGCAGTTGTTTTTGGAATCTTAAATAGGACAAAGATTTTTGATGCACAGGGAGTTAATGTTATAATTTCTTTAGTTGTTGGACTTATGGCTTTACAATTCCAGATGGTTTCGGTATTTTTTGCTGAGATTTTTCCAAGACTTGGAATTGGTCTGAGTATCATACTTGTAATGTTAATACTTCTTGGAATGTTTATGCCTACAAATAAGGATTGGATAAAATACGTTCTTCTTGCTGTGGCGGCGGTAATAACTATTGTAATTGTTAGTAAAAGTTTTAGTTTTGTTGGATGGACAACTGGAACATGGTGGAGTAATAACTGGGCATCTATTATCACAATTGCAGTGGTCTTAGGGATTCTCGGAGTTGTTGTTGGTGGAACCGGGAAAGGAGCTGGTGGAGTTGGTGGACCAAAGAATGATACTGAAACTGTTTTAGGAAATATTTTGAAGAAGGCGGCAGCTCAGTAGTTTTTTTATAAGTTTGGTTTTATAATTTTTTAAATAAGAATCTTTAAATATTGTTATTTGGTGTAATATTTATGGAAAAGAAAAATGAGAAGGAATTTCTTAGCTTTATTCAAGAGTCTGGTTTAATTTGGGGTCCGGAGCCTGAAATCTATGGTGGACTTGCTGGATTTTATACTTATGGTCCACTTGGAAAACTTTTGAAAAATAAGGTGGAAAACTCAGTTCGTAAAATTTTTAATTCAAATGGTTTTCGCGAGCTTGAAGGACCGACTGTTTTACCGGATTCTGTTTGGGCTGCATCTGGACATTTAGAAACTTTTAAAGATAGGACAATAAAGTGTTCAAAGTGTGAGGCTGTTTTTCGTGCAGATAAGATTATTGAAGAGGATTATGATGTCCCAGCGGATTCTTTTTCTAGCGAGAAGATTTTAAAATTTATTAAAGAAAAAGATATCAAGTGTCCTAATTGTAAGGGTTATTTTGAGGAGGAAATTTCTTCACAAAGTTTAATGATGAAAACTGTTGTTGCTGGTAAGGATGCTTCACTTCGTCCTGAAACTGCTACAGGTACTTATTTACCATATTTACGTTTTTATAATTATTTTAGAAAAAAATTACCTTTGGGTGTTTTTCAGATTGGTAAAGCCTATAGAAATGAGATTTCTCCTAGACAGCATGTTCTTCGGGGCAGAGAGTTTACGCAAGCAGAGGGGCAAATATTTGTTGATCCAAAAGAGAAAAATAATTGGGAAAAATTTGATGAAATCAAAGAAAATATTCTTCCTTTTTGGACTTCGGCAGAGCAAGAGGGAGACAAAAAGATTAAAGGTATTAAAGTTAAAGAAGCTTTGAAAAAAGGATATATTAAGAGTCAAGTATATGGTTGGTGTATTAATTTGGCGTATATGCAATTTAAGAGTTTTGGAATATCTGAAGATAGAATTAGGCTTAGGCAACATCATGAGGATGAGAAGGCGTTTTATGCAGACGATGCTTGGGATATAGAAGTAAAATTAAATAATTATGGCTGGACAGAGGTTTGTGGAGTTCATGATAGAACTGATTATGATTTAACTCAGCATTCAAAATTTAGTGGTGAAAAATTAATTGCGTCTAGGGAAAATGGAGAGAAATTTACTCCACATATATTAGAAATAGCTTTTGGTACAGATAGGCCAACTTTTGCATTAATTGACTTGTTTTATTCTAAGAAAGAAGAGGAGGAGGGTAAGACTACTTTTAATGTTCCGTATCATATGGCCCCAATGGATGTTAGTGTTTTTCCTCTTGTTAAAAATAAACCAGATCTTTTGAGTTTGGCTAAAAAAATTAAGGGAGACTTAGAAAAAGATTTTATTGTAGATTATGATATTTCAGGAACTGTTGGTAAAAGATATTTGAGAAGTGCTATTGCGGGAGTTCCTTATGCTGTGACGGTTGATTTTGATTCTTTGGAAAAAAATATTGTAACCATTCGAGATAGAGATAGCGAAAAACAAATTAGGGTGAAGGTTGAAGATTTGAGAGAGATAATTAGAAGGTTGATTTCTGGAGATATTGAGTTTTTAGATGCAGGAGAAATTGTTGAATGAAGATACTTTTCGTTTGCAAGTATAATCGTTTTAGAAGTAGAGTTGCTGAGGGAATTTTTAATAAGTTAAATGCTAATTCGGAATTAAGTTGTAGTAGTGCAGGAATACTTTTGGATGAAAGTCGTCCGTATGTTTGTGAAAATGTTAAAAGTTCTATGAAAAGTTTTGGGTATGATTTATATGGCGACTTTAGACTTGTTTCTTCTTTGAATTTAAATAATTATAATAAAATTGTTGTGGTTGCGGATAATGTTGATAAAAGTTCTTTTGTTGGTTTTGATGGTGAAGTTGTTGTTTGGAATGTTTTGGATTGTGCAGAGGATGATTTGTCTGGAATACAAAATGCGATTAAGAATATAGAGAGTAAGGTTGAGGGTTTGCTTGAGGATTTAAGTTTGGGCAATTAAATTTTTAAATAATGTTTTTTTAGTTTGTTTATGGTAGATGATTGTATTTTTTGTAAAATGGCGCGAGGAGAATTTCCGGTAGAAATTATTTATGAGAATGATAATTTTTTTTCAATTTTGGATGCACAGCAAAAAATAGAGGGGCATAGTTTAGTTATTCCAAAAAAGCATTTTAAGGATACTTTGAGTTTGCCGTCGACTTTGGGGGCGGAGTTGATTGATTGTGTTAAAATGACAGCGATGAAGGTTATGGAGGCAGAAGAATCGGAGGGATTTAATCTAGTAAATAATAATGGGGTGGCGGCGGGGCAAGCCGTTATGCATGCTCATTATCATATTTTACCTAGAAAGAAAGGCGACAAAGTTCCTCACGTGTATTGAAGAGTAAACCTTTTAAATTGACCTTTTCTTTTAGTTTCGGCTCTGTAGCTCAGTGTTTAGAGCGCTGCTCTCATGAAAGTAAATTTTGAGATTTTTATTATCTCGAGTTGAGTTTTGCTTTGAGTTAGGCAGAGGTCGGGCGTTAAATTCTCCCCAGAGCCATTTTTAATTTGGGATATTTTAAATAGTTGTTTTTTGTTTTAATTTTATGGTAGCAGAAGGTGTGATTGTGAGTATTCCTAATAATATAATAACTATAATTCAAACTCTTGGTGGAATTTTATTTCTTTATTTGGTTTTTGGTATAATTAATGGAGTTATGGCGTTTCGTCGTAATAGTAAGATAGAAAGAGGCGTAGAATCAATTCATGAAATGAGTCGAGATATAAAAGAGCTTAAAAGAATTTTATTAAAAAAAAGTAAATAATTATTTTTGCTTAAGTTTTATTTCGATTGTTTGAACGTCTTTGTCTTTTCCGTCTTTTGAAACTAGTTTTTCTCTTCCGATTTTTGCGTCTTTAATAATTACTGGTTTTTCTTTTGAGAATTTTTCTTTTACTTGTTCGCAAACTTTTATAGCCTTTTCCATATTATTTCCTCTTGCTTTGATTATCATTTCTTTTTCTTTTTTATGAGTAAATTGAGTTGCGATTCCTCTAACATATTCTGTTATTGATTTTTCTCCAATAAAGGTTATATTTTTTTTCTTTTTTGATTCTTTCTTGCTTTCCATTTTAGAATTATTCTTCTTTTACTTCTACTTGATTTTCTTTTTCTTGCCTTTTTGTTCTAGATAAATATCCAGCTATTTGGTTTCTCATTTTTTTACTTGGCATAGTTTGTTGTAAAACTTTTTTATTGTTTTCAAAGCTTTCAGAAAAATCTACACCTTTGTCCATTAGTGCGTGAGCAGTTCTTTTTACTTGTTTTGATTTTATCTTTCCCATATAAATTATTCAAATTTTGTCGTATTTAAAGCTTGCCATTTTTATTATTTTTTATTTTTTTGGTTGAATTTCTGTTTTTTCATGAGTTTATTTTATCATTTAATTAATTGAAGGTTGATTTTTTCTTATTTGTAGGGTTTCACTAGAGCCAGGATAAGCAAACTTTTTAAATTAGGGTGTTCTTAGAGTAATAATTAAATTTGAGGTAAAAATGATGATTGGTTATAATCTTTTAGGGGTTGTTGCATTGGCTTGTGCTATTTGGATAATCTATGATGTATTAGCTGTAAATAAGAAACTTTCAGTTGGAATGAAAATTGTTTGGATAGTTTTTGGAATAGTATTTTCAATAATTGCAGCAATAGTTTATTATCTTGTTTATAAGAAATAAGTTAATTTTTTTAATTTTTTATTTTATTTTTTTGGTTCTCGAAATACTTGAGTTTGAAATTTGTAGAATAATATTGCTGGTTTTTTCCAGTAGTCTTTTGGGATTCCAGTTTTTTCGCATAATTTTTCTAGGAATTCAGTTTTTGTTAAGTCTTTTTTATTAATTGTTTCTGGTAAAATTATTCCAGTATATCCAAAAAATTTACACATAAGTCCGTCTTCTTTTGGATTAAAATTTTCTAAAATATTTCCTTCTATTTTTTCTAAATCAGATAATATTGATAATTCTATTTCTATATTTTTTAGATCTTTTTCATCTGTTTTATTTTTTTCTTTTAATTTTTCTAGTGCTTTTTCGCTTTCTCTTACTATTGCGTCTCCGATTGAATAGGTTGCAGTTGTTGATCCAGATGATTCTTCTTCTTTTCCCTTGAGTGTTATAAATATTGCATAGGACTTTCTAAAATCTATTTCTTCTGGGACTTTTATTTTTTCTTTTAATATTTTTTTATTTAGAACTTTTCTGCTAAAATTTATAAATTTTCTTCCAGTTTTTTCCGAAAATAATTTTTCCATAGAATGAGTTTTTTGTTTAATTTTTTTTCTAATTAATTACAAATATTATTTTAACTTTGAAAATTCTTTCTGTGTTTTTTCTAAGTCTTTTTCTATTTCTTTGATTGCGTTTTTTAATGCTTTTTTGCAATCTTCATCTTTTGTTTTTATTAGAAGTATGGGGTTTTTTGTGATGTGCTCTCTTTTCCAGGCTGCGAAAGTTACGTTTGAATTTTTATTTAGATATACTCTTAGAAGTTCGGCAATTGTCATATTTTCAATTTCAAGTTCCATTCTTTCTTTTGATTCTTCTAGTATGGTTGTTTCCATAAATAAAAGTCACTAATTCAATTTATAAAGGTTTTGTATGGGGATTTTTATTTATAATATGGAAATGTTTATAAGTTTTGTTTTTGTTTCTAAGATGTGAAACTTACTATAAGTTTTTATTATATAGGTGAAAGGAGGTAAAAAATGAAAAAAAATTTAAAATTAAATTTAATAACAATTATAATTGTGAGTGTTTTTATATTTTCTAGTGTTTCTGCGGCTTTTTCTCTTGGAGATTTAGGCATGACAGGAAATGCTGTTATAGAAGGGGCTGATGGAGGTGATTATCCAAAGTGTTATGGTACGGGAACGTATGTGGATTCTGAAGGTGGTTATTTTAATAGGTCTACAACTGTTGCGGGGGGACTTACAATTACTGGACCATGTAATAATCCAGCATGTTCTTCTGGTAACGATTGGTATAAGGAGATGTTTTGTGATCCTACTACTATTGTAGGGGGCACTTGGGAAGATACATGTAATGATGATGGCACTTTGAGAGAATATTTTGTTAAGATGGAAAATAATGTCTTAGGAAGATATAGAGAGCCGAAATATAGAGATATGGATTGTGGGGATAATTATGAATGTTTGAATACTGGAATATATACTTTTAATGGTGTCTCTCATTATGACGTTGGAATGTGTGTTGAGAAGAATGAGCCATTGACTTGTAATAAGGTAGGTGGCGAGGTTATTGCAACAGATAAACATGGAAAAAAAATAACTTTTAATCATGGTTGGAGTGGGGGTGAGAGAGAAACTATTGATGGTTGTTTTGATATGAAACCTAGACTTGGAAAGGAAGTGGATGATCCTAATGATGGATTTCCAAATCAAGTAATTCACGTTGGAGCAAATGAGGATGGCGAATGGGAGACAAAAATGCGTATTGTTTATGATTGTGATCCTGTAACACATGAGGTTACAATGAGAAATGAGACATGTGCTGGAGAAGCATATTGTGTTAGCGGTGTGTGTGAGGCGAGTAAGAAGTCTTGTACTCCTGTTGGAATTACTGGAATTACATTTACGGATTCTGATGGAAATGCAAAGTCAAAAACAAATATTTGTTCAGATAGTGAGGGTAAAAATAAAGATACTACTGGTACTCATTTAAAAACTTTCACTTGTGAAGGGGATGATCCAAAATCTACTCCGATATCTTGTCCTGCGGGATGTAGAGATGGAGTTTGTGTTGGAGTAACTTGTTCAGATGAGGATGATCAGAATAATCAAGCAAGTCTTGGTTTGTCTAATTATGCAAATGAGTTAGATTTTCAAATACATGGTAAGGGCATAACCACTATTAGTGGAGCTCATAAAATGTTTGAACTTACAGATGAATGTGTTGGAGCCAATACGGTTTTAGAATATTGGTGTGAGAGTTCAACTTCTCCATCGATTAGTGCTGCCACTTTTAATTGTCCAAATGGGCAAACCTGTAGTGATGGTAAATGTAGTGGAACTTCGGCATATAGTATTGCGGATACTTCTATTATTCCTCAAGGTGAGGCACCTATTTTAGAGTGTTCAACTGGTGTGCAAACACAATGTGTTGAAGGTGTTTATTTTATATGTGTTGACGATAATTTTGTTTCAGAGGGTGAAACTCCTGGAGAATGTGGTATTCCCGCAGAGTCAGTGTCTTCATGTACATCCACGGATAGTACGGGTGATGCTGCGATTGCAGGATGGACTAGAAGAATAGTTGACAATGAAATTGTTGGTGAAGAATCAGATGTTTGTAGTGAAGATAGGCTTATTTTAACTGAATATAATTGCACGGGCGAGGAAATTACCCCTAGGTCAATATTTTGTAGTACTGTTGGAACCGGTTATGTTTGTAGCGAAGGGGCTTGTGTAGCTCCGGGCTTGGTACCATTGTGTACTTCGACAGATCCGAGTAATGATAATAAGATATTTGGTACAACAACTGTAACTGGAGCAAATCCTGAAATAAAACGGGATATATGTTTGCAAAATGATATACTGAGAGAATATTCTTGTGATAGTAATTCAAGAAGTAGTAATAGTGATAAGGATTGTACTGATTTCGGTTCCGATTATATTTGTAGTAATGGAGCGTGTACAAGTCCAACTGCTAAAACTTGTGTTTCAGGGAATCCTGGAAATTCTTTTGGATTAAAAGATATTACAGTAACGACTCTTGGCGGTGTAGAAGATGGGCGAGAGGAAGATGAGTGTGATGTAAGCACAGGTAAGTTGGTAGAGTGGCATTGTGATGCTTATTCAGATAAGATGGTTGCTAGGCGTTTTGATTGTGCAGATTGGTCCGAAGTGGAGAATGGTGTTTGCGTAGATGGAGCTTGTATTGAAAGCGACCCTAAC